>Ga0153972_1000002_pt1 | contig 101787 bp, 73 predicted proteins | sample TSGA056MetaG_FD_104732 | JGI IMG/M metagenome (GOLD analysis project Ga0153972, IMG submission 104732) | Attine ant fungus gardens microbial communities from Georgia, USA - TSGA056 MetaG | ecosystem: Host-associated > Fungi > Mycelium > Unclassified | place: USA: Georgia, George L Smith State...
CCGAAGCTGCTGCGCACCGTCTTTTCGCTGTACCCGTTGCGGCTGTTGTCGATTTGCTCATCAGCCGCAGGTTGCTCAGCACGGTATTGTAAGCGTTGTGCTTGGCGTATTCATTGATGCCGTCAATAATGGCGGCAGTGTGGGGGACGGTGACATCCTCAACAATAATGCCGACCGTACGGGTCTTGTTGACATGGAGGCTCCGCGCAATTATATTGGAGGGATAGCCGGGTTTTTCCACGATTTTCAGTACGCGCTTGCGGGTAATTTCGCTGACAGGCGCCGAATTGTTCAGTACATAAGATACGGTGGCTGAAGAAACCCCGGCTAATTTTGCAATTTCTTTTAAGGTCATTTAAAATTCACCTTGCCGCGCAGAAGCACTTATACGCTTAATTTCATTTAATGAGCTAATAGTATTATAAAAGAATAAGGATTATCAACTATTTTATGAAATTTACTTATAAAAATTTAATCGATTAAATTACCGCGCATTTTGTGGTGTTAAAACCGCTCCACTTAGTGGCGGCTCAATATCATTCTCCATACCGTTATTTTCTTCCCTTAACATATCACTGTCAACTTACTGTCACATGCCGTATCGTGACACTGTGCCTTACATGTATTGACAAACAAAACAAAAAAATACAAAATAGATAGTAATAACAGGTGCATATGCACAGTGATCCATAGATCAAAGAACGGGAGGTATTGTCATGAGGATGCTGATAAATGGCAAAAGAGTGGAAGCGCGGGATGGGAAACAGCTGGAGGTGAAAGATCCCGCCACCGGGGAGGTAATCGACACCATACCCTTGGCCACCCGGGAGGATATGGACGAGGCCTTGGACTGTGCCAGACTGGGCTTCAAGGATTGGAAGGAAATCCCACTAAAAGACAAGGAGAAAATATTTCACACCTTTTACCAGCTATTGGATGCGCATAAAAAGGAAATTATCGGGGTGCATGTTTTGGAGAGCGGCTTTAGCGTTCGTACCTGTTTGTTTCAGTATCAGGGTATCCCGGAATTGTTCCGGGGCTATTTGGAAAGCGCAAAGCGTCATGACGGCGCCATCCTTGTACCGGGCACCGAGGCCGGGCATGATGGTAAAACGGAGGGAGATCTCCAAATGGTGCTCCACGAACCGCTGGGGACCGTGCTGACCATTATTCCGTTTAACGCCCCGCTGATGCTATTTGCCTATAAGGTAGCCTCGGCCTTGTGCGCGGGCAACGCGGTAATCGTAAAGCCGCCAACAACCAACCCGCTTGCCCTAATACGCATAACTGAACTTCTTTGGGAAGCGGGTGTGCCGGGGAATGCGCTTCAGCTGATTACAGGCAGCGGCGAGATGGTGGGCAGATATATGGTCGCCGACCCCAGGGTAAATGCCGTTACCCTGACCGGAAGCACCGAGGTCGGGGTGGATATTGCCCAAACAGTGGCCAAGCGCCTTGCTCCCTGTGCTCTGGAGCTGGGCGGCAACGATCCGTTTATTGTGCTTCGGGATGCTGATTTGGAAACGGCCGCCAACGAGGGGATTAACTGGAGGTTCAATGCCGCCGGGCAGGTCTGTATCGCGCCCAAACGGTTTATCATACATAATTCCCTAAAAGAAGCCTTCACCGAGATAGCGGTAAAAAAGGCAGGATCCATCGAAATGGGCTACGGATTGGATCGAAAGGCGGAAATCGAGCAGTTCTTAAACAGCGACTTCAACGACTTGAAGCCGGGAAGCATGAAAATGAATTGCCTCATCTCGGAAAACGCGGCAAAGGAAGTGGAAGAAAAGGTGAACCGGACCATTGCACAGGGAGCCCGGCTCCTGTGCGGCGGGCACCGGCAAGGGGCCTTTTACGAGCCCACCGTGCTTGGGGACGTGACAAGGGATATGGATATAGCCAGGGACATGGAGATTTTCGGCCCGGTCGTTCCCATAATCGGCTTTGACAGCGTGGAAGAGGCCATAGAAATTGCCAATGCAAGCATGTATGGCCTGTCCGGCTGCGTGTACACGAAGGACTGGCAGCTTGGCATGCGGATGGCCCGGAAAATCGAATCCGGAGGCGTTGTGGTAAACGGCGTGGGTGTATATCGAAATATGATGCAGCCGTTTGGCGGGTATAAAATGAGCGGCGTGGGAAGGGAAGGCTTTTTCACCCTGGAGGAGCTCACCCAAAAGAAGGTCGTCGTGCTGAAAAATTTCTTGAGCGGCAGTATGAGGGAGGGTAAGGCATGATAACAGCCAGGGAAAATATTCTCATGGCATATCATAAACAGGAGCCCTATTGGGTTCCCTCCCACTACCTGGATCAGGACACCTGTCTGTATACGGCTACCCGGGAAGGGGTTAGGGGCTTCGGCAGCAATATCGACTGCTTTGGAATCTCGTGGTATTATCCGCCCGGCTCGGAGGGACCCATGGTGACGACGGGTACAAAAAGACTAAGAGATATTGAAAATTGGCAGGACGAAATTCAATTCCCCGACTGCGAACAGTGGGATTGGGAAAAGTGCGCCGCCAAGGACACCGCGGTCTGGGACAGGAAAAACAAAATCAGCAGCGTGATCATAATCAACGGTCTGTTTGAACAGCTTCACGCCTTGACCGGCTTTGAAGACGCTCTTTGTTATCTGCTGACCAACCCGGAAGAGGTATGCGCATTTTTGGATGTCCTGACCGACTACCGCATTCGACAAATTCAGCTTATCGCAAAACATTATCAGCCGGATAAGATTCAGTTCCATGACGATTACGGCGAAGGCTGCAACACCATTATGTCCGTCGATTTGTGGAAGCTTTTTTTCAAGCCGAGGTTAAAACGGATTGTGGAGGCGACGCATGCGGAGGGTATGCTCTATGAACACCATTCCTGTGGATATGTGGCCCCCTTGATAGAGGAATTTATTGATGTGGGGATGGATGCCTTGAATCCCCTGCAGATCCAGAATGATCCCTTTATGCTGAAACAGAAATATGCTGGGGATTTATGCTTTGTGGGTGGGTTCGACAATCAGCACGTGCTCGACAGACCGGGAGTGACCTACGAGGAGCGCATGGAGGAGCTGCGGTACCGTATTGCGTTGATGGCGCCCGGCGGCAGCTGGATCGCCCATCCCGTCATGCTGGATCCCGATGTGGGACTCGCTCTGGCCGACGCCTTATACGAGTATAACGGGCCCTTGATGGCTAAGGTAGGGTACACGCCTCCTCCGAAGCCGGGCAAGGCGCTGAAGAATGCGTACAGTAAGGGTTATGAAAAAGAATAGAGCAGGTCTAATAAGATGCAGGAGGGATAGTTGTGCTTAGTAATGAAGCCATTATGGTCCTTGTGATGCTTGCGGTCGTGGCTACTGTTTTAATCGGTGTCAAATTTAAAAACAATATAGGCCTCGTGGGCATTGCGTTCGCATTTCTCATCGGCTCGTGGCTGGGGCCGTCCAAGATCTCACAGGTGATTGCCTACTGGCCGGTAAACATCATGTTTATCCTGCTGGTTACCAGCATATTTTTCGGGTATGCTTCCAACAACGGCACCCTACAGGCGATTGCCGATCGCATTGTATATGTCACCCGGGGTATTCCCTGGTTTGCTCCCGTGTCGGTGTTCATCACGGCCTTTATCATTTCGGGCATAGGCGTGGGCGTATGGGGGATTGTCTTTGTCGCCCCCATCGGCTTTGTCATTGCCCAAAAGGCAAAATTCGACCCCATTCTGGTTCCCATTGCAACCAACGTGGGCGCGCTCGCCACGGGGGGACTGCCCTGGGCCGCGGGAGGCCCCACGAACATTGGCCTGATTCAAAATGCAGGTTGGCAGAATCTGGATGAAGCGACCAGTCTTGCCTACCGCTTCGGATTCGCCTCCATCCTGCCCTGCGCAGTTGCCTTTGCAGTGTGCTATTTCCTGTGCAAGGGCTATAAGGCGCAGCGCGTCGATATGGATAAGCCCGAACCCATGAATGCAAAACAAAAAACCAATACGGTTATCCTGCTGGTTGTCTTGCTGGCCAATATGCTGCCCCTGCTGCTGAATTTAACCATCGGCAACAGCGTCACCGCATTTCTGGCTTCCCATATCAACATCCAGGTATGCTCGGTAGTTGGCGCCATTGTCTGTATGATGCTCAAGCTAGGGGATGAAAAAGAGATCATTTCAAAAAATGTTCCCTGGTCCGCAATGGTTTTGATCTGCGGGGTTTCCATGCTGATGGCGGTTGCCGTGAACGCGGGAATTGCCGATGTCATCGGCACATGGCTGAATTCAAACTTCTCTCCCTGGTTGCTTCCCGCGGCATTCGCGCTGTTCGGCGGAATCCTGAGCTTCTTCTGCAGCGCCTTGTCGGTTGTATATCCGTTGATGCTGCCCATGATTTATGGACTTGTGCAAAGCGGCTCGGCCGCCAGCCCTCTTGCTATGGTTACATCGCTTATCCTTACCGCCTGTTATACCGGCATGTGCCCCTTCTCGCAAAACGGTGCGCTTATGCTCTCATCGGCGAGCGAGGAGGTTCGCTCCAGCCTGACCTATCGGATGATCATCTGGTCGGTCGTCTTGCTACTCATCAGTGTTGGCTATGCCTTGATCGGTGGATATAACATCTGGGGGTAAGCTGTGCGATATAAAAATATATGGTGCGAGCTGCGAATGCAGCGAGCAAAGCTCGCAAGCGTTCCACTTGGCGATGGAATCGCCATTTGTAAGTTTATGAATCACAGCAGGGAAAACCTGTCCGGTAAAGCCTAACCAGCAGCCGGTACCGAGTCCTTGGAACCGAAGCGGTACCGTTAGGTTTAAGCGTAGGACAGGGAGTCGACCGAGCCGAAAGCGCAAGCTGAAGTGATAGCGCCACGAAATCATTATAAAGTCGAAGAGGTCGATAGGGTGAACAAGGAGGAATACGGCAGAAATTTGGAGGATATCGATTCAATCTGGTTGGCAGAATATTCCTCAATTGGGCAAGTACGGTTCTGTAGAGGGGCTGCGCCAGCGATGCGCGGTCTACTTAAGGAAAACGGGTATGGCTTTTATGGCCATGCCCGTTTTAGGCTATCGATATATATGCTATACTAGAGTATAGAACATGCTGTGAAACAAGGATATCACAATGGAAAGTGGGGGTGTATATGGCAAATGCGTCTTTATATCATTTGGACCAGATATTGGGAGAGTTTCGTTTATCAGGCAAGCAACTGGCGGAGTATCTGAACGTAGATTATTCGCTGGTGAGCAAATGGAGAAATGGAAAAAGGCGGCTGAATTCCGAATATATCGAGAAACTTACCAGGCTCTTTTTGGATCTTGACGCCAAGTACGGTTATAACAGAATCGGAAAGGTACTGAACAAAATGTTAACGGAAGAAGAGAAGCAAAACGATGCGTATATCTATTCTCTTCTCAAATTCTGGCTTTCCTCCACAAGCCCTGACACAAAAGAACATGCAGCAGAACGGTTTATTCCTCACAATGTCCAGAAGCAATTCTATTACATATTTCAGGGTTCACAGGGAAGAAGGGATGCCATCAACACATTTTTGGATTGTGTTATCAGCAACCAGGGGTTAAACCTTTGGCTGTTTTCGCAGGAGGACAACAAATGGTTTTCTGAAGATGAAAATTTTTTAAAAGAATGGCAGGACAAAAATTTTCAGGTTTTGAAAAACCGCAACACCATTCACGTTATTCATCCGGTGGAACGGCGCTTTAAGCAGATAGCACAGTCCATGTACTGGTGGATCCCAATGCATTTAAAGGGTAACGCATTGGCCTATTACCTGCCCAAATATTGGGATCCTGAAATTAAAATCACAATATTTCTCGCGGAAAACCAGCTTGTTCTATTTGGGGTAACCTCCGAAAAATTCACCAAAAAAAATATGACCTACTTGTTTACCAACAGTGAAGTCCTAAAAAATGCCAAAGATGTTTTGACAGAAATATTCCGGCAATCCACTCGCATGTTCGAACAATATGCCTTGGAAAGCAACGGAAGGTTCTTTTCCGCTTTTCACAGAATTGTGGAGAACGGCAATCCGGTTTATTATTTTTCAGGCGCGCCCATTCTCTTTATGGTCCCGCAGGATTGTCTCATAGAAGCGCTTTCGGACAATTCATTTGCGGAGGAAGACAAAAAGGCTTATACTGAAATTTTGTTCCAATTTTCCTTTGAATGTATGCAGAATGTCCCCTATCTGCCCATTACATATGTTATTCAGGTAAAGCAACTCGAAGCCCTGCTAAAATTGGATAGGGTAATGATGCGTTTTTTGTCTCATTGCATCGGTAAGCCTTTTTATGTCTCGCAGAAAATGTTTCGCAAACTGCTGCTCCACTCCTTGGAAGCCTTATTTTCGGTGGATAATTTTACGATTTTGCTTACCGACCAGTCCATGTTCTATTCTTATGAAAACATAGCTTTATTTGTTAAGGAAAAAGAGGTGGCGGGTTTTATCGGCACGGATTACGAAACCGAGGTGGGCGCCCGCGCACTGACGACACAGGAGGATTCGGTGGTATCTTCCATCTATTACAGCTGTCAGGCGTTCGTGGAGTCCCATCGCATGGAGCATATGGACAAAGAAAACGTACGGGCAAAAATTCTCGCGATGATGGAACAAGCCTGATCAATCAGCTGCTGTCAAAAATACGGGCTGTTAGCTTTACGTCAACAGACCCTAGAAAGGGATACAGCTCCACAAGAAGGATAAGGGCATAACCAGCACCAGGGCCGGAATCACATTCAGTATGCGAAAGGGCTTGACATTAAGTATTTTAAGGCCTACGGCAAGGGTTATGATCCCCCCGCAGGCCTTAAAGTCGTTGATCATGAAGTCCGAAAGCAGAGGCAAAAGCGCAGTGGAGCTGAAATACAATAGCAGACCCACCGTACCCTGCGGAATGGCCGTGATACAAATGGCATAGCCTAAGGTAGCGCCAAAAATAATGGCGGTGAAGAAATCCAGAATAGACTTTGCGTACAGGATGGAGTGGTCTCCCGAAAAGCCTGAATTCAATGCGCCGAACACGCCGGTGCCGCTGAATGCGAACAGGACGATCATGCTGATCAGCATCGACATGGATTCTTCCTGCTCCTGACCGGAGGAGGAGCGGTTCCTATGGAGCAGCTTGTGAAGCCCTTCGCTGATCTTCTCCTCGAGATGAAACGCTTCCCCGATGACGGCTCCCACGATGAGGGCCAGAATCACCACCGAAAGCGAGGATACGCGGATAATCAGGCTTATCCCCATGCTCAACGCGGCTAAACCGAAGATGTTCGGCAGCATATCCATAATATTTCTGGGTAGCTTTTTGCCGAACATCCCACCCAAAAGTCCTCCCAACAGAAGACAAACGCTGTTTACCAGTACACCGTAAGGCATAAAAAACACTCCTTCAGAATTCAGGATACTTTTATTATATTTCATGATCTGGAATTAATAAATAGATTGGAGTCCTTTGGCACTTTTTCGTCATACAAAAAGATGGACATCGGGGATGTCAATTATTTGGCTTTTCGATTTAATGGACATATGGCCATTATGTATTGAAATATTCCGGAAATCATGCCAAAATTATATCATTATAACAAGAGCTGAGTTTTTATTAAACGAGAGGAAGTGTTCTTATGGCACAACAAGCAAATTCCATTCTGGACCCGAGGGGATTCCAGGAAAGGAAAATGATCCGGCTGGCAAAGCGTGTCCCCCTCGAGGAGCTGAAAAAGGGTAAGATCTTGTTCTACAACAACACAAAGCTAGGCTTTTGCAATTACTACACGGTATTCGACCGCATCAAGGAACAGTTGTGCAAGCTGGGCATTGAGAATTTTGTGGAATACACTGAAACGGTTCGTGGCAAGGATGCGCAGGGACTGAAAAAATACGCAGAAATGCTGGCCAAGGAAAAACCGGCCGCTGCTATCGTTGCCTTTGGCGATATGGGCACGTCGTCGTCTACCACTGTCTTATCCATTGCGCTGGAAGAACTCGGCATCCCCACCGTTTATATGACGGCTCCTCCAGGAACGGGCATTACCGAGGGTGTGGGCGTGTACCGCGCCGGTCATCTCTGTCTTTGCTCGGTGGATGTATATCAGGCCAGCACTGTAGAGGAAATCGCGGCGGAGGTCGACAAGAAGTGGGATTACATAATCCGGTCCATCACCTGCAACGGCGAGGAGCTGGAAAAGCTTGCGCATATTGATTTCAAAATGGATGTGGTTCCCCCCCGCAAGGACGGATTGCTGCCTATTACCGACGATATGGAGCTTGAGGATATCAACGATTTTTTCAATCAGGAACATATCAGCGACGGCCTTCCCATTATTCCTCCAACCGAGGCTCGCTACGGGAGGATGATGGAGTATTGCCCCTTTGATGAAAACCTGGTTCTGTGCAGCCCCAGCGGACCCAGCGGCAAGGAGGTACGGGTCAAGGATGTGGCCATCGCGGCGGTTATGGCCGGCTGCAAACCGAATGCCATGCCGGTTCTGATCGCCGCGTTCAAGGCGCTCAACAGCCCCCTTTACAATTTGAACCAGTCGGTGACCACCTCCCATCCCGGTGGCAATCTGGTTCTGGTATCCGGTCCCATCGCCCAGGAGATCGGTATTTCCGGCAAGCAGGGCTGCCAGGGCCCGGGGTATCCGGCCAACGCGACCATCGGACGCGCGGTAAACCTGGTAATCATGAATATTTTCCGTTCCGTGCCGGGAATCTGCGATCTGGACTGCATCGCCTCTCAGGCCGAATTCACCTTCTGCTTCGCCGAAGAGCCCTCGCTGGCGCAATGGAGCATGATAAACGAAGAGCACTACGATTCCGAAACCAGCACCGTGTATGTGCTGAAGGCGGAACCACTCCACGACATCATTGATTTCCTCAGTATGGACGGTCACGATCTGCTGGATACGATCACCCATTGCTGCACCACTTTGGGTTCCAATAATGCGTATATGCCCGGTCCCCTGATTATCTGCCTGACTCCCGATCACGCAATGATGCTCAAAAAAAGCGGCTATACCAAGGAAATGATCCGGGAGCATATCCACACCTATGTATATCACGAGGTTCCCATGGTGCGCAACCGCGGCCTGATGCCTGTCCGGCCCGAAAGCTTTAAAAACAGGCATCCCATGCCGGTTACCCGCTCTCCTCGGGATGTGGAGGTTGTGGTCATCGGTGGACGGGGAGGCCATTCGGGCGTCATCCTCCCCTGGGCCCTGCACAGCGAGGGTATCGTGGAGCCGATTACCCTTCCAAACGGGAAAATTGCAAAATCAATCAATGAATTTATGAAATGAGGTGCCGTTATGGCTAGACAGCAAATTCTTCATAATCAGAAATACGATGTCATTGTATGCGGCGGCGGCACATCCGGTGTTGCGGCAGCCATTGCGGCAGCCCGCGGCGGCGCATCCACCTTGCTTATCGAGCGTGTGGGCTCATTGGGCGGACAGCTTTGCTTCTCCGGCCCTCCCGGATTTGCCTTTGCTCATTTGTTCAACCCCCTGGGCGAACAGGACGCGGCGGGCATTATCGAGGAAATACACGCGAGAATGCTCAAGGAGGGGCACGCGCTGCCGCATCTGAAGCCGGAACACCGCTTGGAGGCAGGCTACACCTTCTCCTATATAGACCCGGACTGGTTTTCCATCACCATCTTTGAAATGATGGAGGAGGAAGGCGTTGAGCTCCTGCTGCACAGCCTGGTAGTGGATGTTACAAAGAACGGCGACAACGTGACGGGGGTCGTGGTGGAAAATACCAACGGCACCATGCTCATTCAAGGGGAAATCATCATCGACTGCACCGGTGAAGGCGACATTGCCGTCCGTGCGGGTGCGCCCTATGAATATGTGGACAGGGAAACCGTCCAGCCCCACACCATCTCCTTTACCATGGATGGCGTCGATTGGGCGGAGCTGATGGAATGGATCAACAAAAACCCGGAACAGCTCGTGTGGTTTGAGCACACCTTGCCCCATTGGTCGGATGCGCGAAAGGAAGAGGCGCATCAAAAGACTCTGGAGTTTTATAAAACCTGCAAGGACCCGGCTCTGTTCGGGGAGATCATGGGCTTCATCGATTTTCATAAGATGGGCCTGGAAACGGGAGATTGGCATGAATTCAGCGGTGTGGGATTCTTCCTCACGCCACGGGAGGGGGGACACATACAGGCCCACATGCAGCATTCCTCGCAGGTTCCCTTCGTCCTGACGGACGATGCCTGGGATTTGTCCAAGGGCGAGATGGAATGCAGGAAACAAAACGCGATCGCGATCAAATTCTTCCGCAAATATATCCCCGGCTTCAAAAACGCCTATCTGACCAGGATGTGTCCGGAGATGCGCCTTCGGGAAGGGCGCCGGATCATGGGCGACTACAAATTGACAAGGGACGATGTAGCGGACGGGCGGGAGTTCGACGATGTGATCGGCAAGAGCCATTTCAAGGCGGGCGCCCACCATACGGTGGACAAGAATACAATTGCCCTGGTTGAAAAGGTCTGCCCGGCCGACGGCGGCTCTTACGATATACCCTATCGCTGTCTGGTGCCTCTGGGCGTGGAAAGCATGCTGATTGCAGGTAAGCATGTTTCGACGGATCGGGATTCATATCTGCGCTATCTGCATCAGACCATGATTACCGGTCAGGCGGCCGGCGTCGCGGCGGCCTTGTGCGTCAAGAACAAGATAACGCCCAGAGCGCTTGAAAAGGATGTCTGCGAGCTTCAACGTATTTTAAAGGCGCAGGGCGCTGTCCTGGATGGAACGCATTAGGCGTTTACCTCTCATAATTAGGAAAGGATGGATTTTATGGCCAGAACAAAGAAGTACCTCCAATTCGGCATCATGCAACGCATTTATCAGGGATCGGGATGCATTTCCATGATCCCGGACATCCTGAAAACAGAGGGCTGGAAGAAGGTCATGCTGGTTGCGGATCCCGATCTGCGCAAGGCCGGGATTATGGAGCCGTTTGAAAAAATGCTTACGGAATGCGGGGTGGACTACATTGTTTTTGATAAGGTCCGGCCCAATCCGGAGGCGGTAACGGTGGACGAAGAGGCGGTTCCCACCTTCCGGAATTTCGGAGCCGATGTCATGCTGGCTGTTGGCGGCGGAAGCACGATGGATACGGCAAAGGGCGTGGCTATCGTAGGAGATTCCGGGAAAAAGGTAATGGACTTTATCGGGATCCCCCCTCAGGTTCCCCTGAAGCACAAGACCTATCCCATCATCGCCGTGCCTACCACTGCCGGAACGGGAAGCGACGTGTGCCGCAACGCGGTCATCTGCGATGACAAGGGCTTTAAGCTGGTGCCCTCCCACGACAGCATCCTGCCCGCCTATGCGGTTCTGGATCCGGATCTGCTGGCGGGGCTTCCCTTCCATATCGCCGCCGCAACCGCAGTGGATGCCTTTACCCATGCGCTGGAATCCTATACCAACATGAATGCCAACGATTTTACCGAATTATTTTCCCTTCGTTCCCTCGAACTGATCGGGGAGAGCATCCGTCCCTTTGTAGCCAATCCCGCAGTGAATGAATACGCCAATAAGATGAGCCTTGCCTGTATGTATTCCGGCTTCTCCCTCGGCATTGCCAGCATCGGACAGGATCATGTGATTACCCACCCCATGGGCGAAGCGCCCTTCCATATGCCCCATGGCGATGCCTGCGCGATGGCCCTGCCCGCCGTAATCGAGTGGAATGGGCTGGGCTGCAAGGAAAAATACCGCAAGGCGTACAATGCCTTGACCGGGAAAGCCCTTGACGGGAGTGAATTCCAGGTCAAGATGCTGATTGACTGGGTCATCGAGCTCAACAGGGAATTTCACATGGCCGGAGACAAAACCTTTGCGGAATGGGGCTACAACGACGGAAATGTGTTGCAGATGATGTTAAAGCACCCGATCTTCAACAACAAGGATAAAACGCTGAATCAAGACTGTAACTATCCAAGGGTAACAAGGATGAAGGAGTTTGAACACATCATCAAGCGCATCGACTATTATTCCAAAGTTACTACAGGGGAAATTCCCTACGAATAATACGCCCTGCGCCGTAAGCGCCGTTAACGGCCTGTCCCAATAGGGTGATAAAAGATAACCGCTAGCCGTTACAGGGGGCGGTTATCTTGCTTTTATGGTTAAACAAGCAAGGTCAGCAACTTAAGCCCAACGGAGCAGGATGACAAAAAGAAACCATAAAGATTGTACAAAAAGCGAATGGACAAAAAGAGCGCGAGAACACAATGGAAGTGGACGCCAATAGATGGGTGTATCACAAGAAATTGGGTGAAGCGCATGCTGACGCTGAAAGCAGTAACCAAGGCCATAATGGAGAATGTCAAAGACCTCAGAACACTGGACAAAGCGCGGAAATCGCCGAGGTTTTTCACTAGGAAACGCAAAATGGATTTTCCGCAACTTGTGTATATACCATCGGCGGCAGCGACGTTTCGACTGTCTTCGGGGAGAATCCCTGGACTACTCCGCTGAAACAGGACGATTCCGCCAATGCCAATCAAAAAGAGATGGGTCATCTCATGGAACCCATCGCCGCGCACTGGTACGGAAAGCTGACAGGTAACGACGGGAAGAGAGACTTCCAAGCAACCTCTGTGGGTTTTTCCACGACGATAATACGACGAGAAAAAAAGCGAAAAATAGTCGTGGAAGAGAAATGAAGAATCCCTTAAACCGCTGTGGTTCAAGGGATTCATGGTTGCGGGGGATGGACTTGAACCACCGACCTCCGGGTTATGAGCCCGACGAGCTACCAACTGCTCTACCCCGCGATATTTTTTGCCATTTCCGACAGAACTCACTTAGTATATCACATCACAGACACCCTGTCAATACCCTAAATTTAATTTTTCGTTTTTTATGGATTTTTTCGCCGAGACGCGGAAAAACTCAAAACGGTATACTATCCGGAAATATGCGCGCTGACGATGTGCAGTGGACGTGTTTATAATTGCAGATTTGCAGATTTGAGGTAGACAGGATTGTTTTTCCGTTAATGGCAATCGTGGTACTGTTAGCCGCAAGCTGCTCAACGGCCCGACTATAAGGATTATTATGATGTCAGTACCAATATCCATCGTGCCATCATCTCCTTGCGATGATGGCACGCCGCTTTTCCATCTATTTCTTTTAAAATTAGAATCCTGTGGGGCGGCAAGGTTCTGGTTTACACCGGGGGAATAATATGGTATACTGATTTTGCAATTCTGCCCACATGTATTGAGGTAAATGTGCCGATAATATATCGTGTTAACTCGCAAAAAAACCACCTGCAAATGATTCTTGGAAAGCTGGTTGAGCGTATGGACAAGTGTCAAATACGAAAAAATAAGGCCCGCGCCGGCTTCACGCTAACGGAGATGCTGACGGTGGTGGCCATTCTCGCCATCCTCATTGCCGTTGCTGTGCCGGGGGTGAGCGCCGTTCAGCGGAACATGAAAATGATGGAGCTGGACAATGCGGCCAAGAGTATCTTTGTCGCCGCCCAGAACCGGATGAGCGAGCTGCGGGCCTCCGGCACCTTGAAGGTTACTGTAAACGCCAGTGGCGATTATGAATCCAGTCTCGGCGGCACGCAAATGACCGCCGCACCCGGCGATTTCCCATCTGGGGCAACATGGCAAGCCAACAGGTATTTTTATCTTTCGCAATCCGACACGGCGGCGCTTGCTACGCTGCTGCCCGCCGGGTCCATAGAGACAATACTGAACGACGGCTGCTTCTATATTGAGTATGACGCGAAAACCGGCATGGTCTACGGCGTATTTTACGCGGAGACAGGCTTTACCTATGACACCACCAGCCTGTCCCGGGCGGACAGGGACGCCCGCAGGAACTACGATCCCATGCTGGGCTACTACGGCGGGGCGGAGGTGGATTACAGCGACATCAGCAGCGTGCCTAACCCGTTTTTCGCAATCGTCAACGAGGAGAAACTGTATGTCACGTTTACCTACGACGATGCTTGTGTCTATACGCTTGAGATAAACGACGGCGTGAATACGGTGTCGTTCGATGTGACGAACCCGCCCAACCTCCTAATCGTGGAGCAGGACACAGTTGCGAAACAGTACAAAGTTGTTCTGGACAGCTTGGAACTGAGCAAGCATTTCAAAGAAAACTTTTCCGGCCTAACCCCCGGCGCGGATATTACCGTTTCGCTGACGGTTTCGGGCACGAACAAGATCCCGCTTACCGTTTCAGAGACGGAAAACAGCCTGTTTGCCTCCGTTGACAGCAGCGGTGTTGCCAACATCGCGTACGGGCGGCATCTGCAGAATCTCGCGCCGGCCGTTTCCGTTGACACTGCGGCCACAAGTGTAAGCGGTATAACCGCCGCCTCTCTGATTGCCGCCATAGATTGGCAGTACTGGATAGACGAGGCAAATCTTGCCTTCGCGCCTATCGCTAACGGTACGGGCACCTATAGCACACAGGATAGATATGGTATTTTTGCAGGCGCTCTTTCCCCCATAGACGGCTACACGGCCGGTTATATCAAGGCCTTCAACGGCAACGGCAACACGATAAGCAACCTGAACGAAGCCCTGTTTAACGGGTTTATCGGCGATTCATCGAACCGATACACCATCACCAATGTCAAGTTAGTCAACTCAAAGATAGAGGTTACAGCAACAAACCGCTATACCGTTGGGGCACTCGTTTGTTCGGCAAAGTACGTAGCTATTAGCGGCTGTGGGGTCTACGCCGAGGGTACCAGCTTTACGGCATATACCTGTTATATAACGCATGGGCAGCAGAACGGCACTACAAGCAGAACCCCCGCATATACGGGAGGACTGATCGGTCTTGCTGATAACTGCACGGTCGAAAAAAGCTTTGCGGCGATGACAAGGGTAGCTTCAAACATGAGCGCAAGTGGTGGGTCTCATAGTGTCGGCGGACTGGTAGGCGGGATATATAGCACAAATATATCGCACAGCTATGCCGCCACGGGGTATTGGGACAGCACAGCATTTGAATGGAACGTGAATTCAGGTGTAATTGCGGATTTAGGCAGAGCCGGGGGGCTTATGGGATTTGGCCAGTCCGGAACAATTTCCTACTGTTATTCCCAGGGCAATGTAAAAACTGAGCAAGGCACCGCTTACTCCACGTCAGCGGGTCTGGTAGGTCAAATTAGCGTCTACGGAGGCATAAAGATTGGCTCCTGTTATACCGGCTGTACCTATGACGGAGGGACTGCCACCACAACATTCAAATACGGGATTTACTCCTACCCCACTGCCAGCGACACCATTTCAACAAGCTACTGGGTGAGCGGGAGCTGGAACTATTTCGCCACCAGCAGCTCGCTTTCGACAGCAGGGCAGACAGCGCCGGGCGGCGTTAGCAGCAACGATTTGGCGAAGGTTTTCTCCGGCGCCGCCATGAAGGTTTATTATCCCGCCGGGACGTTGATCGACCACACCACGCCCACCCTTACCGACTTTGTAGCGGCTTCGGCAGCTACCACCAACGGCTATGGTCAAACCGGTGCGTATCAATTCCCGCGGTTAGCGGGCATGCGTCACTACGGCGACTGGGCGCCGGTGCGCGCCGAGGTGGATGAGCTTACAATCACAAACGGGGAGGAGCTGACGCTGGCCATCACCGGCAACTCCGGGAATAGCTATGCAATCGAAGTGACTGACGGCACTAAAACGTATGTATACAAGCTTAGCAATACCGGCGTGATCACTGATAGCACTGTTCCCAGCCACACTAGTCTTTCCGGCATGGTAGCAAATACAGATACCTCCACCGCAGGGAAAACCACCTATACTATAATCCTTGACAGCCTGACAAGCGGACTGCAATTCAAGACCTTGTTCTCCGCGCTGACCCCGGGCGCGAATATTACCGTCACAGTGGTGGCCTCGGAGTCGGGCGCGTTGGACTCGCTTCCTAAGGATGCGACGGATAACAGCCTCTTTGTCTACGATGGCAGCGGCAACCCCGGCACCATCGCCACCGCTGAGATTGCGCTCGGGCGGCATCTGCAAAATCTGGCACCTGACGTTTCAGGGGTCGGCAGCGCAAGCGGTGTAACCACCGCCATGCTGATTGCCGACATCGATTGGTCGGCGTATTGGAATGACGGTACGACGTATAGCCTCACCTTCGAACCTATAACGAACGGCACATATGATAACTCCGGTACCACCGCAACCACTCCCACGAAATTGGTTAAAGCTACAAATGGGTATATAAAAGAGTTCAACGGCAGCGGTTACACGATAAAAAACCTCAGCCAACCTCTGTTTAATGGGTTTATCCGCGATGCTTCGAGCAGGGGCGCCATTACTGATGTAAGGCTGGTCAACTCAAAGATAGATATTAAAGCGACAGACGGCTATTATTATGCCGGGGCGTTGGTCTGTGCGGCTAATTACGTAGATATTTCCGGCTGTGGGGTATATGCGGAGGCCGACAGCTCCGGCAGCTTTAATATCAACTCCTGCTATATCGTGCACCCCATGAATACCAAAGGTGGTAGTAATGGTTCTGGCTACGACTCATGTGTGGGAGGGCTGATTGGCTTTGCCGATTCCTGCGATATCCAATACAGCTTTGCGGCAATGACAAGGGTTGTGGCTGGATACAGGCAACCACCCCAAGGAGGCGTACATTATGCCGGTGGTTTGGTGGGCGGAAGCTTCTACACAAGTATAAAATACAGCTATGCCAACACCGGTTATTGGGATACGTCGACACAAGGATGGGATTTGGATTCAGGCGTACTCGCCGAGGGTGGCGGAGTTACAGGGGGTCTGGCGGGTCGTGCCTATGGCGGAGAGATTTATTACTGTTATAATCAGGGGCGGGTTATGACTGCAGGCTGGTACACGGTTACCAAAACCGCAATGAATGGTTTTATAGGTTTAGCCGACGCCAGTAAAGGTTTCACGATTGGACATTGTTATGCCGCCACCTCTTCCTTTGAAGGGGCTGCTAGTTATACTTCTTTTCCTTATGGAATAACCCTGAACATTGCCAACTTTTCCACCTTTTCGACGGCTCCGAACTATTTCCTCACTGGCGTCTTTCCGGCGGCGCGGGCAGCCGCAGCCGCCATAAAAGGGATGGGCGGCGTTGATGTCGCCAACTTGAAAAAGGTATTCACCGGCGACACGATAACGGCTTATACAGCAAACAGTGTTCTGAACACTGCTCATGTCACTCCTGACCTTAGCGGCATATTTGTGACGGCTGCGGCAAGCCACGGCTACGGCCTGGCTGGAAAGTCGTATCCATATCCGCATTTAGCCGGTGTGCCTCACTACGGCGACTGGTATCAGGAACCCATCAATGCAGCCCTGGCCTACTACGAGGCGTATGCCGACGGCACCTACGGATTCTACTCTGACACCAGCGATGCCTTCTCCAGCGGAATTGCCGCTCTGGACGACAACAAGACAGTCGTCAAAGACGGATACGCCATTTTGACGAATAGTACGAGTTTAACGGTTACCCAAGACAGCAGTTCCGTCACCTTGACACAAGTTGCGGCCCAGGATGGTTCGGCGGTAACCTACGGCGGCTATTACGTGTATGACATCGGCGTGGGCGATTCCGGTTCACCAACCTATGACATTGCGGCGCCCGCCGCCTTTTACAAGAAACTTGTGATCAGCGAATATGGCACTACGGTGGCGACCACGTACTACAACGCGGCCTTCGCCAAAACGGCGGTGAACAACGCGACCAGCGCTCCAACTGCGCCGAGTACGATCATCCTGCGTACAGCGCGGCACCTGTCCCGGCTGTCGGAGAATAGCGAATATTGGGATAGTATCTTCGTCCAAGAGAGGGACATCGACTTCGGAGCTTACACCGGCGATCCCAACTTAAGGCTGTCCTCAATCGGAAGAGTGGATGGTGTTGTGTTCACCGGCAGCTATGATGGCAGAGATTATGTAATCAGGGTCGGCCAGGACGCATTGAACACCGGATTTGGTGGCCTGTTCGGTAAAATCGGAGAATTATCGGGCACCAAAATAGTAGGGGAAGTTTCCAATGTGGCGTTCATCAGTGACACAGGGGATGTCGAAATATTAGCTGCGAACAATGCCTATGTCGGGGCATTCGTCGGCCAGAATTTGGGGACAATTCAAAACTGCTTTTCGGCCGGATTTGTGATCACCGGGCAGGGGGCTTACAGTGTCATTGGCGGCTTTGTCGGCTCGAATCTTAATAAGGGCGTGATAAAAAGCTGCGGTGCGTCAAACACGCTATCGGGAATCGGCAGCATGGTCGGCGGCTTCGCGGGCGGTAATCCTGGGACAATATCCTACTGCTACGCCGTGGCTAAGCTTTCTGTGACGAGCACTAAGTCGTGTGGAGGGTTCGTGGGTACGTGCTATTCAACAGGCCCCATATCTTACAGCTACTGCGTGACGCGGGACATCAGCGGTACCGGCACATGGAAAACTTTCTATGGTAGCGTATCGCTCAACGCTACGCCGAACCTCTCCGGCTGCGTCAGCTACGACGGCATAAACCACGACGACATAAAAGCCTTCGCGGCGAGCTATCCGTCGAGCTTTGGTTTTCCGACGCTCACCTTCCCCTACGCTCCGGATCTCATCGGCTCGAATTATCCCTACCCATCGTCCGTCACGAAAAACGGCGTGTACGTCCACTACGGAGACTGACCAACTGGGTTATCATAGATGCTGCGGGAAACACAAAGGAACCGTCCCCCCCCTGCGTTCCGACCGAAAGGGAGTCCCATATGAACAGTTTACAACAAAAACTACAAGGCAGGCGCGGCGCGTCAATCCTGCTGGCGCTGATGTTCTTCCTGATCTGCGCGGCCATCGGCGCCATCGTCCTGACCGCCGCATTCTCCAACGCGGGCCGCATGAGCCATATGCGCGACGACCAGACGGCCCACCTCAGCGTCAGCAGCGCGGCAAAGCTGGTGCGCGCGGAGCTTGCGGACATGCAATTTGTGGGGGAGTATGCGGAAGTGACGGACGAGTATACCGGCGTTGTCGATACCATCACAGATACTTTTGCGCTTGACACCACCGTCTCGGCCGCCACCAGCCTTACGGATTTGGTAAAGGAAATGGCCAAGGATATATATGATGGCACGGCAAGCGCACCCATTACCGGAACCTTTACCATAACGCCAAATTCCACCGTTATGGAGCTGAAACCCGTGGAGGTGGCGCTTACAATGAGCACCACATATTCGCTTACCGCTGAGCTGTCAATTGCCAATGATCTGCGGTACGCCATGACGCTGACGGTACCCGCAAACACAAATAAACAACAGCCCGTCAACGAGTGGAAGGATGTGCCTGTTCTTGACCCAATGACCTTAATTGAGGAAATTCACATAATGCATTACGTCACAAAAACCACCACCATTACATTTGGTGCGGCTGACAAGATCACAATCTCAAAGACGGGGGGATCCTGATGAAAAAGCTGCTTTGCAAGCGGGGCGAGACCCTGACGGAAACCCTGGTCGCAATCCTGGTCGTCGCACTTTCGGCGGCCATGCTGGCGGCCATGGTTACCGCCGCCGTAAATATCAATCTAAAGGCCAACGCCGCCGTGGACGCTTTTTATGCTGAATTGTCCGCCGCCGAGTTGGGAAGCGTCATGCCCCCCGCCGCCGGTACGGTTACGGTTACAATAACGTCAACGGCCCACAGCGCCATTTCGGGCGGGACTGTTGGTGTCACATACTATGGCGCGGATACAAATTCCCTTGCTGCCTATGAAAAAGCGCCATAAGGAGGATCACTGCCATGATTAAAAAAAAGCTGTCCGCCAAAGGCGGCTTCACCCTGACGGAGCTGCTGACGGCCATGGCAGTTATGGCGCTGGTGGGCGTGGCCGTGGCCGTGGGGATTTCCGCCGCCGCCAAGGCGTACTTTAGCATTTCCGCCAGCAGTCAGGCCGCCGTGCTGGGCGGCACCCTGGCCGTGGAGCTGGCCGACGAGCTGCGCTTTGCGGAGAATATTATCCTGGACAGCGGCGGCACTGCGCTGGAAACCTTTGACAGCCGCCGTTTCGGCCCCAATGTGAAAATTATGAACGGCAGCGACCATATTGCCATTGCCACGGGCACTGCGAATTACAACCTGCTTGCAGCAGAGACCTATACCGGCCTGCACGACAGCGTGGCAATTACCTATGCGAATAACCGCTTCAATGTAACCATCACGATCAAAGGCGGTGCCGGGACGGCGTTGTATCAGAACACGTTATCCGTCGCGCCGCTCACCCCGCCATAACGCGAGAACCGGGACGGGTAAAGGTCGCCCCGTTCGTGTATCTGCCGGTGGATATACGGCGGGGCATTTTCGCTGCGTTTATGGCCTCGGAGAAATTTCCTTGCCGCAAGCGCCATGACTTAGAAGTGGACAGCTGATTGATTCTTGACTTGAATATGCTATAATAACGATGAAAGAAGTGACAACCGGAATCGGAAAATGCCGCGGGCTCGCGCGACCCGTTCGGCACGGAAAGCTCGTAATGCCATCCAAGAGCGACTGTGCTGAGCAATGAGCCAAGTGATAGAATATAAGAGGTGATTACAATGTCCAATAAGGAACAGACCTTCTTTAAAAGTACAGGCTACTCAGCATTTGCCAACGGTTCACATGTAGCTGCGGTCGATGTGAAGGATGGGAAAATTCTCAGGATACGCCCCTTCCGGTACGACTGGAAGTACGATCATGCGCACATCAGGCCATGGAAGATCGAAGCGCGCGGCAAGACCTTTCATGCCCCAATGAAGACAGCGGTGGGGCCTTTTGGCATTGGGTATAAGCAGAGTATTTATTCGCCCAATCGCATATTGTATCCATTAAAACGGGTGGACTGGGACCCAAACGGAGCGCGGAATCCCCAAAACAGGGGGAGGAGCGGATACGTTCGTATCTCCTGGAACGAGACTCTTGACATCATAGAAAGCGAGATCAGGCGGATCATAGACAAGTACGGCTCCTGGGCAATCTTCGCCCAGGGAGACGGCCATGGCGAGACGAAGATCGTCCATGGCCCGCATGGGTGTCATTTTAAATTGCTGGAGCTTCTGGGCGGCGCTACCATGCAGGTACGCAACGCGGACAGTTGGGAAGGCTGGTATTGGGGTACAAAGCACTTTTGGGGCGGAGAGCCCTTCGGACTCATGCCTGATCCCTCCAATTTATACCTGGACGTATGCAAGCACAGCGAAATGCTTCTTTTTGAAGGGTGCGATCCATGTACAACGACACGAGGCTTCAACAGCGGCGATCATGTCAGCCGCTTTTGCTACTTCTTTAAGGAGCTCGGCATCAAGCAAATATACATATGCCCGGATTTGAACTATGGGGCGGGTGTTTTTGCGGATAAATGGATCCCGATCCTGCCGAACACCGATGTGGCGCTGCATCTGGCGATCGCTTATCAATGGATCGTCAATGACGATTGGGATAAGGACTACATTGCGACGCATTCTGTGGGATTCGAAAAGTTTGCCGACTACGTAATGGGCAGGGAAGACGGCATCCCCAAAACGCCCCGGTGGGCCTCGGAGAAATGCGGGGTCCCCTCGCGGGTGATCAAGGCGCTCGCCAAGGAGTGGGCCGCCAAATGCACCTCGATCGTTCACGGCTTCGGCGGCCCGTATATCAGAGGCCCTTACTCCCATGAACCGGCCAGGACGGAAGCGGCCCTACTTGCCATGCAAGGTCTCGGAAAGCCGGGACAGCACTCGTTCTCCCTCATCAACCGGTCGGCCTTCGGTTCGGAGGATTATCCCGCTTATCCGCCTACGCCCGGCAGTATTATGAATAACCCGCAAATGAACGTCCGGGCTGCTTATCAGGGGTACAACCCTTTCCCGTGGCAGGGGCTGCCGAAGCAGATCATCCCCAAGACGTTGGTGCACGACGCGATCTTGAACGGGCATTTTGAGATCTACGGGTCTTCACTGCAGGTAACCCCGGCCTCGGAGCAGTTCATCAAGTACAAGTACCCGGCCGAAGGATGCTCGCCCATCCACATGATCTGGTCGGACACGCCATGCCTGATGACCTGCTGGAACGACGCCAACAGGATCGCCGAGGCATACCGGCACGAGTCGATTGAGTTCTTTATGGTACAGCATCCCTGGATGGAAAACGACTGCCAGTTCGCCGACCTAATCCTGCCGGTGAATACCAAGTTTGAGGAAGACGACATCGGCGACGACAACGAGAGCGCGGCTTTTGAGATGGTGTATCTTGAAAAGAAATGCATCGAGCCGCTCGGCGAGTCAAAGAGCGATTATGAGATCGTGTGTATGGTGGCCGAACGGTTCGGTCTGCTGAGGGAATATACGGATGGCAGGTCGGTTGCGGAATGGATCAAGCATGGCTTTGACAATTGCGGCGTTCCCGAGAAAGGCCTCCTGACATGGGAAGAGTTCAGCGAAAAGCAATACTGGGTAGCGCCGGTCGATCCGAAGTGGGATACCTATCCGGCCGGTATGTACAGGTTCTACAAGGATCCGGAAAAAAATCCGCTCTCCACGCCTTCCGGCCGTCTGGAATTCGAATCTCTGGACTTGAAGAGGTTTTTCCCCGAAGACAAAGAGCGGCCGCCAGTGCCGCATTGGGTGGAGAAAAGCGCGTTTCACGATGAGCGAATATCCGGCGAAAGGGCGAAGCGATATCCGCTGCTGATTATCAGCAATCATCCGCGTCACAGGGTACATGCCAACCTTGACGATAACAGCTGGTTTCACGAAATCGTTACCAGCAAGGTGCGGGGATCGGACGGCTATCTATATGAGCCTGTGTGGCTGCACCCGTCTGAAGCGGCCAAGCGGAATATCGTTGACGGAGACATCTGCAAGATTTTCAACGAGCGGGGCGGCGTGCTGGTAGGCGCCAAAGTCTGGGAAAGGATTATGCCCGGCGTCGCCTATGTGGATCATGGGGCAAGGGCGGATTTTATTGTTCCGGGGAAATTGGACCGGGGCGGCGCAATCAACCTGATTACGCCGCACAACACCACTTCCAAGAATTGCGCGGGCATGGTGAGCAGCGGCTTTCTTGTTGATGTGGAGCGGGTCGATATAGACGAGCTGCGGCGCCAATACCCGGAGGCGTTTAACAAACCCTACGACAAGGCATCCGGGCTGACGTTCGAACGGGTGCTCGTTGAGAAATAGGAGCAAGCATATGGGAAAAGTAATGGTAATAGACATAAACAAGTGCAACGGGTGCTACAATTGCCAGCTATCCTGCAAGGACGAGCATGTCGGGAATGATTGGTCCCCGATTGCGAAGCCGCAGCCGAACACCGGGCACTTCTGGTACAAAGTCACGGAGCAGGTTCAGGGCAGCGTACCCAAGGTTCGGATGCGGTACATGCATGACCTTTGCCAGCACTGTGACACAGCCCCCTGCATTTCTGCGTGCAAGACGCAGGCCATCTACAAGCGAGAGGACGGGATCGTGATTCTTGATCCGGAAAAATGCAAGGGAACCCGCACCTGCGTAGATGCCTGTCCGTATGAAGCCATCTACTTCAACTCCGATTTGAATATTGCGCAAAAGTGTACCTGGTGTGCCCATTTGCTGGATAACGGCTGGTCGGAGCCGCGCTGTGTACAGGCCTGCCCGACGGATGCCCTGCTATTTGGGGAGGAATCCGATCTCCAGGATATTATCGCCAAGGCTGAATTGCTGAATCCGGAGCGGGAAACCGGGCCTCGCGTGTACTATATTGGCCTTCCGAACAAGCACTTTATTGCGGGGGAGGTGTTTGACCCCGAGGCCGACGAATGTCTTGAGGGCGCGACGGTTACGCTTGCCGACGCGGATGGCAAAAAAATAGCTTCCCTGGAAACCGACGTGTTCGGGGACTTCTGGTTCGAGCGTCAGGCACCGGGGCAGTATTCGCTTAAAATAGAAATGGTCGGCTATCTTGAAAAGGTGATCAGCCAGGTTGATGCGCACAAGAACGTAAACGTGGGGAGTATTGAACTGCACAAAGCGTGATTGGCGGCAGCGAGCGCGGCGCGGACTTTGAACTGCCGCGCTCGCTGCCGCCTAAACGCGCCATACGAGGTTAATTTGTTCGATTTTTATGAAATATCTATTGACGTTGATGAAAGCATATGATAAAATCAATTTGCATTTTCAATGAATACATCGTTAAGGGCAGAATGAATATTTTGAAAAGGGGCGAATCACATGGCAAGAACGACCTATAAAAAGGAGGTCATGGGCGAGACCTGGTATATGACCGACTATCCTCGTATTCAGTTCGACGACACCCCCGTGGGCCGCTGCAAGCGCGAACTATGGGAGGCCTCCACTGAGGAAATTGACAAGATCCTGGCGGAGTACGGCATTCCCGACACGTCCGAGCTGGGCAAGCCGGGCTGTTATATCCAGAACACCCCCCGGCACATCGTTATGGAAAAACGTCGCAAGAACGACGTGGTTCTGATCCCAATCGGCACCACGGAAAACCACGGAATCCACAATCCAAGCGGCCTGGATACCTATATGGTTACCCAAATCTGCGAGGCCGTGCGCCGCTACAGTGCAAAGCAGGGGCGCGAGGTTGCTTTGGCCCTGCCGCCCATCAACTATGGCGGACACCCCTATCATCACCTGGCCATGCCCGGCACCTATATGGTTTCCGAGGAGGTCGTGCGAGATACGCTGATTTACGTTATGCTTGGCCTGTGGGACGATGGCTACCGCAAGTTTATCTTGGTTAACAACCACGGCCATAAATGGATGCTGGAGTCTGCGGTACAGGAATTTTTCAAGCGACACCAGCTGCCCGCCATCGTCAGCGAGCTGGAGTGGCACCGGGCGATTCGTGAGTTCTGGATTCCGATTGACGAGCCCGACTCCCTGACCACGCACTTCGTCCATGCCGACGAGGCGGAAACCGCCGTGGCAAACCTCCTGTTCGATGGCATGGTGGACATGAGCGTGTGCGTAGACGCCCAGCCGGAGGCGATGGCGCTGAGAGGCCACTATGACACCTCGGTGGACTCCTATGGCCGTCCCCACACCTGGTCCGAGGGCGAGGGGCACAACATCATCGAGCGGTACGGTACCCCCGAGGGCGTGGTGGGATACCCCAGCCGCGGCGACGCCTACAAGGCCAAGCGACCCATCGCCGCCATCTGCCGGTACATCACCCTTATGATCGACGATATGCTTGAAAATTTCCCCGCCGGCACCGCGCCGGTGAAGGGCTTCTGCCTGCGCCCCGGTGAGGAGATCAAAGGCTGCCTCAAGGAGCCGCTGAGCGAGGGCTGGGTATCCGTGCATGAGCTGCCAAGGAAAGGCATATTTTAATATACATTCATTAGGGGAGGGGAACTATGGATCATACACGCAGGGCGGAGCTGGTCGGCAAATGCCGTCACATCCGCCGCCTCACCATGGACGAAATCGGGAAGCTGGGCGTGGGACATGTCGGCGGCAGCCTATCGGCAGTGGAGGCACTGGTGGTACTGTACTACAACCACATGCGGATTGACCCTGAAAACCCAAAAAGGGAAGGCAGAGACAGGTTTATCCTCTCCAAGGGACATGCGGGGCCCGTGCTGTACGCCGTCCTGGCTGATAAGGGATATTTCCCGCTGGCGTGGCTGGACACCCTCAACCGCGCGGGGACGAACCTGCCAAGCCACGCGGACATGAACCGGACGCCCGGCGTGGATATGACCACCGGCTCCCTGGGGCAGGGCTTCGCCTGCGCAGTGGGCGTGGCCATCGGGGCACAGCGTACCGGAGACGGCGCCCGGATTTACACCATGATCGGTGACGGCGAATCCGACGAGGGCATCGTCTGGGAAGCCGCAATGCTTGCCGGCAATCAGAAGCTGGATAATCTCATCGCCTTTACCGACTACAATAAAATGCAGCTGGACGGCGAAACCCGCGCCATCAATGACCTGGAGCCTCTGGCGCAAAAGTGGCGGGCTTTCGGCTGGAACGCGGCGGAGGTGGACGGTCACAACGTGGAGGCCATCGACGATGCCGTGAATGCCGCCAAGCAACAAAGTGAAAAGCCCACCATGATTATCCTCCACACCCTTAAGGGCAAGGGCGTCTCCTTCATCGAGGCGCAGTGGCAGAATAACCACAATGTCTCAATAACTCCGGAGCAGCACATGCAGGCGCTGGCGGAGCTAAAGGAGGCGGTCCAAGATGTATGAACAGACCGAGATGCGCGTTGTGATGGCACAGGCGCTGAAGGAAGCCATGGAGCAGGATGAGAAGGTCATGCTCCTGGACGCGGATTTGGCGCGCGCCAACGGGACGCTGAAGCTCTTTTCCGAATTCCCCAAGCAGACCCTTGATGTGGGCGTTGCGGAGGCCAACATGATCTGTGTGGCGGCGGGGCTGGCCAGTTACGGCTTCAAGCCCTTTGTCTTCTCCTTCACGCCTTTTGTAACCCGGCGGGCCTGCGACCAGGTCATGCTCTCCGTCGCCTACGCCGGACAGAACGTCAAGCTGGTTGGAACCGACCCTGGCATAGCCGCCGAGCTCAACGGCGGTACGCACATGGCGCTGGAGGACGTGGGCGTTATGCGCTCCATCCCGACTATGGTTATCTTCGAGCCGGTGGACGGTGACCAGCTGGCGGGAGCCATGCCCCAGATTCTGGCCTATGAGGGGCCGATCTACATCCGGCTTTTCCGCAAGGTGCCGCCTGCCACCTGGTTTGCCCGGGTGGACTACGAATTTGACCTGTTCAAATCGGATCTGCTCAGGGAAGGAACGGACGTGACCCTCTTCGCAACGGGCGTTGAGGTGACACAAGCCATGACGGCGGCAAGCCAGCTTGCCGAGAAGGGAATCAGCGCCGAGGTCGTCAACGTCCATACCATCAAGCCCATCGACAGCGAGGGCGTTGCGCGTTCGGTTCAGAAGACCGGCTGCGCCGTGGTCTGCGAGAATCACAATATCCTCGGCGGCCTGGGCAGCGCCGTGGCCGAGTGTCTGGCGCAGCGCTATCCCGTCCCCGTGGAGTTCATCGGCGCGCGGGATCATTTTTCCGAGGTGGGGAAAATGCCCTACCTTTTGGAGAAATTCCAGATGGACGCGCAAAGCATTGTCCGAAAGGCGGAGCTTGTCCTGGAAAGAAAAAGGAGCGCCGCCGCCAAGTAAGAACGCGGCGTATGCCGTGTGAAGTTCGATTTCTGAAAGGGATAGAGAATGGAATTTCTGATAAAGCCAACGATTCGGGACTGCGAGAGCCTTCTAGGCTTTTTTGAGAAATGGAAGGTGGGCGCCACAGATCTGATCATCACAAATGCGTATCTGATTGCACCTTATCTGGGCGGCATGGAGCCGCCTTGCCAGGTGCTGTACCAGGAGCGGTATGGCCGCGGGGAGCCGACGGACGAGATGGTGGACGCTATGCTTGCCGATGTGGAAGGAAAGGAGATTGACCGCGTCATCGCCATCGGCGGCGGGACGGTGATTGATATCTCCAAGCTCTTCGTTTTCGGCGGCGGTATGACCTGCGAGGCGCTGTATGCCAAGGGTTCAGCCCTGCAAAAAAAGCGCGCCTTAATTATCATTCCAACGACCTGTGGCACCGGGAGCGAGGTGACCGGCATCTCCATCGTGGAGTTTAAGAAAAAGGGGATCAAGCTGGGGCTGGCCGTCCCTGCCCTTTATGCAGAGGAGGCGGTGTTCATCCCCTCTATGCTGGAATCCCTGCCCTACGACGTCTTTGCCACCAGCTCCATCGACGCGCTGATCCACGCGGTGGAAAGCTATGTTTCCCCCAAGGCCACCCCGTTGAGCCGAGCCATGGGCAGGGCCGCAATTGAGGACATCCTCACCGGCTACATGGCCATGGGAAATCAGCGGGCGCTCCCCGTGGCGCACATGGAACGATTTCTTACCGCCAGCTGTATGGCCGGCATTGCCTTTTCCAACGCCGGGTGCGCGGCGGTACATGCAATGAGCTATCCGGTGGGGGGGCACTTCCATGTCGCACACGGAAAAGCCAACTACATGCTTTTCGAAGCGGTGTACCGGGCGTATAAAAAGCTGAGGGCGGATTTGAGCCCCCTAGAGACGGTGCTGGCGGATGTGCTGTCCTGTGCCGTGTCGGATGTATGGACGCGCCTGTTCCGGCTGATCGGCGGCATCTACGACAATCAGCCACTGGGCGAGCTGGGCTGTGACGAGGCCAAGTGCAGGGAAATGGCCGCGTCGGTGGTGAACGAGCAGCAGCGGCTGCTGGTCAATAACCCCGTGGCGCTGTCCGAGGACGAAATTTACAGCATCTATCTGGAATGCCTATAACCGACCAGGGGCGCACCGCAAGGGCTGCCTGGCGTAAGCAGTAAATATTAGGGAGGTATCCCGCAATGATGACGAAAGAAGAATATATCCGGAGCCTGAAGAAGCTCAAGCTGCAAGTGTACATATTGGGCGAGCGGGTGGAAGCACCCACCGAGCACCCCATCATCCGGCCCTCCCTGAATGCGGTGGCGATGACCTATGAGCTTGCCCAGCGGCCGGAGTACGAGGACTTGATGACGGCCACCTCCAGCCTGACAGGGGAGAAGATCAATCGCTTCGCGCACCTGCACCAGAGCGCGGAGGATCTCGTTAAAAAGGTGAAGATGCAGCGTCTCATGGGTCAATGTACCGCCTCCTGCTTTCAGCGGTGCGTGGGGATGGACGCGGCCAATGCCGTATTCTCGACTACCTACGAGTGTGACCGGAAGCATGGCACCCGCTACCACGACAACTTCGTCAAATACTGGACAATGGTTCAGCAGCAGGATCTCACGGTCGACGGCGCCATGACCGACCCCAAGGGCGACCGGGGCAAGGGGCCCGGTGCGCAAGCCGACCCGGATTTGTACCTGCGGGTGGTGGCGCGCCGCCCGGACGGCATTGTGGTTCGGGGCGCCAAGGCGCACCAGACCGGCATCGTCAACTCCCACGAAATCATCGTCATGCCCACCGTTGCGATGAAGCCGCAGGAAGGGGACTATGCCGTGGCATTCGCCCTCCCCTCCGATGCTGAAGGCATTTTTATGATCTATGGCAGGCAGTCCTGCGATACGCGCAAGCTGGAGCCGAACGCGGACATTGATCTGGGCAACAAAAACTTTGGCGGCCATGAGGCACTGGTCATCTTCGACGATGTTTTTGTTCCCAATGAGCGGATTTTCATGTGCGGCGAAACGGATTTCTCCGGGATGCTGGTAGAGCGCTTCGCCTCCTACCACCGGCAGAGCTACGGCGGGTGCAAGGTAGGCGTGGGAGACGTGCTGATCGGGGCGGCGGCGCTGGCCGCAGAATACAACGGCGCCCACAAGGCCAGCCATGTAAAGGATAAGCTCATCGAGATGAACCACCTGAACGAGACGCTCTATGCCTGCGGTATCGCGTGCAGCTGCGAGGGCTGCCCCACCGCTGCGGGCAACTACTATGTGGACGGTCTGCTGGCCAACGTCTGCAAGCAGAATGTCACCCGTTTTCCCTACGAGATCACCCGTTTGGCCGAGGACATCGCCGGCGGACTGATGGTTACTGCGCCGGGGCAGCAGGATTGGGACAACGAGAAGCTGCGCCCCTATATTGATAAGTACCTCAAGGGGGTGGAGGGGGTGCCCACGGCAAATCGGCTGCGAATTCTGCGCTTGATTGAGAACATGACCCTTGGCGCCGCCGCGGTGGGCTACCGAACCGAATCCCTCCATGGGGCCGGTTCCCCTCAGGCGCAGCGGATTATGATTTCTCGTCAGGTCAACATGGAACACAAGAAGGCGCTGGCCAAAAACATTGCGGGTATTAAAGAGGAGGACGAATAGCGAATGAAGCCCTTCGGGGAACGGTATGTCACCGCCGCCCAGGCGGTGTCGAGGATCAAGTCGGGTGACCGTGTGGTCATCGGGCATGCGGTGGGAGAACCCTCCCATCTGGTGGAAGCGATGGTAGCGGGTGCGGCGCAGTACCGGGATGTGGAGGTGGTACACATGGTGGCCATGGGCAAGTGCGGGTACGCAAAGCCTGAAATGGCGTCCCATTTCCGCCACAATGCCATCTTTGCCGGGGCCGGCACCCGGCAGGCCATTGAGGAGGGGCGGGCCGACTACACGCCCTGCTTCTTCTTCCAGGTGCCCCGGCTTTTTGAAAAAGATCTGCCAATGGACGTGGCGCTGGTGCAGGTTACCCCGCCGGATGCGCGGGGGATCTGTTCTCTGGGCGTCTCAGCGGACTACACCGCCGCGGCGGTAAGGCAGGCAAAGCTGGTCATCGCGCAGGTCAACGACCGGATGCCGTATACATATGGAGATACGGAGATCAGTGCGGACGAGATCGACCTGTTCGTGGAACATGCAGCGCCAGTCATTGAGCTGGCTCCGCCACAGATCGGCCAGGTGGAACAGGCCATCGGGAGAAATTGCGCGGCGATCATCCAGGATGGGGACACGCTGCAGCTCGGCATCGGGGCCATCCCGGACGCTGTGCTGCTGTGTTTGAAGGACAAGAAGAATTTGGGCATCCACTCGGAGATGTTCTCCGATGGGGTGGTGGAGCTGGTAGAGGCAGGGGTTATTACCAACAGGAAAAAGAGCCTGCACCCTGGCAAGCTTGTGGCCACCTTCCTCATGGGAACCAAGCGCCTGTACGACTTCGTTGATCGAAATCCAGAGGTGCTGATGCAAAGCGTGGATTATGTAAACCACCCTTTGATCGCATCACAGAACGATAATCTTGTGTCCATCAATTCCTGTGTGCAGGTGGATCTGATGGGGCAGGTGGCATCGGAAAGTATTGGGTTTCGGCAGATATCCGGCGTGGGGGGGCAAGTGGATTTTGTTCGGGCTTCGGCCTTGAGCAAGGGCGGAAGATCCATTATCGCCATGCCATCCAGCACCAAAGGCATATCCAAGATCGTCCCGCTGTTGGATGAGGGGGCGGCGGTGACCACCTCCCGCAACGACGTGGATTATGTGGTTACTGAGTACGGCGCGGCCAAGCTTAAAGGGAAAAGCCTCCGCCGGAGGGCGGAGGCGCTCATTGAGATCGCGCATCCCGACTTCCGGAAAGCGCTGATTTCCGAGTGGGAGAGGCGGTTTGCCGCTTCCTGGGCGGCGCGTTGAAAAAGTCCTCGTCCATCCATGGGCAGGTTTTCGGACAGGTCGAATGAAGGGCTAAGGCGTGGCGGCGCGTTCATGGTCAAGCGCCTGCGTCAGCCGCCGGAGCGCCTCTTGAAAATTGCTGTTGAAGCGGTCGATATCCGCCACAGTGGCGTTGTCCAGGTGAATTCCAACGCTGACGTCGGCCACGCAATCGTACCGTGAAGCAAGAAGTTGCGCCGCATCGCGCGCCGGCAAGTCCTCCTTGTGTCCTGTGACACAGAACACGCTGACACTGGCTGACGTTTTCTCCGGATCCTTCAGGCTTGGACGGGGGATGCCGATTGCTGCCGCGCCGATGTGGCGGCTCGTTCCGCCGCAGATCGTGACGCTCAGATCTCGTCCCGCGAGTACGGCTACGGCACATAGGCTGTATGGACCGTCGGAGATGTCGACTGTCAATGTTTTCATGCAAACCCTCCATGTAAGATTATTATTGTGACTGCTTGCCGCCGCCCCATAAGGCGCGTCGGATTGGCGCCAGCCTTTTATTGCGGCTATTTTACCATAAGTTCGGATTTTTGGGTAGATGCCGCGGCAGGCCACAGCCCCAAAAACGCAGTCTTCATACATAATATTTTGTATTCTCATCCGTGAGGATAAAATATATAAAAGGAGTAAATGGAACATGAAAAGAATCCTATCAATGCTATTGATGCTTGCGCTCGCCCTATCCTTGCTTGCCGCCTGCGGCGGTGGCGGCGCATCCGACGCCACCGGTACGCCCACCGACGGCACCCCAGCCTCGTCCGACGCCGCGGCAAACGCCTCCGCCGAAGATGCGCAGGTAGCAAAGGAAGTCAAAGTTGGCATTGCCACCGACCCGGCCAACTTTGAAGTCTGGCCCGCCTATAACGCCGGCCGCAATGAGATGATCACGCTGCTCTACCAAACCATGATCTGTACCTTGCCAAACTTTGAAGACAACACGATGACCGTTTATTACATTTTAGCCTCGGGCTACGAGAAAATCGACGACACTACATACGAGATCTACGTCCGTGACGGGATTTATGACACAAATGGCTACCCCTTCACGGCCTCCGACGCGGCGTTCTGCTATGAAACCGCCAAGGCGCAGGGAACGCTCGCTCAGCTCAACGCAATCGACCATTGCGAAGTGGTGGACGAACTTACCTTCCGCATCATTACCAACGATACCCTGGCCGTAGGCGATTTTGAGGATTTACTCAACGGCTTTTATATGGTTACGCAAAAATCCTATGAGGAATCCACTGACGGAATGGCCACCACCCCGGTCGGCACCACCGGCTATGTCCTGAAGGAGTACATCTCCGGCTCAAGGGTCGTGTTTGAAGCGACAGGTGACTACTGGAATTCGGCCGCCAACGAGTCCAAAAACGTAGCGGATGGATACTGCTATGTTTGGGAGACAAAGCTGGACAAGGTAACCTATGAGATCATTACGGATACCTCCACCATGGCCATCGCGCTGGAGACCGGCGCCATCGACATCTCCGCCGATCTTTCCGGCACCGATATCGGCCTGTTTCAGGAGGGCGGCGCAAACGCCGACGACTTCTCCGCCTACGCGTATCCCGAGAACATGTACGCGCTGTCCTTCAACACGCACAGCGGCTCGGTGATGAATAACTACAACCTACGTATGGCCATTGCGCACTGCGTGGATTCCGAAGCGATTCTGAATGCCACCTATGATGGTGTAGGCACTACAATGAACGCCTGGTCTTATCCCTCCTACGTAGACTACCTTCCCGAATGGGACAATCAGCCGTATTTCGAATACGACATGGCTCTGGCCAAGGAGTACCTGGAGAAGTTCTATGAAGAGACGGGCACGAACGCAAACACCCTGAGCATGAAGCTGCTGACCATGAGCAGCTCCACCATGGAAAAAACCGCAGAGGCGGTTCAGGCGAGCATCGCCACCCTGGTCGGGAACCAAACCTGCTGTGAGATCGTAAGCTTTGACCGCGCGACCTACAACCAGGAGTGGCTGGATCCCGCTAACTTTGATCTGATGGTGATTAACTTCCAGTCCATTACCAGAACATACAGCGTCTACAACTGGAACCTCTACGGCAACGCGTCGAAAAACCGCAACGGCAGCGACATGTGGTACGATGACAGCGAGGAGTTTCAATCCATCGTTGATGCGGTCATCAGCGAGGATACCCACAACGATGAGACTGTGCGCGCCTTCCATGCCTATGTTACCGACAACGCTTACATCAAGAATATGATTTGCGGTAACGTCTATGTCGTGACCAGAAACTGGATCAGCGGCTTCGACCAGTGCATGGGGGCAAAGAGTTCAGTTGCTGTGAACGGGCTGGAGTACGACTGGAGCGCCTCCGCCCACTAAAACATAAAGTGATCCCTCTGGACTGATCAGAAAACGAGCAGGGGCGGCACCGCGGAAAACCGGATCACAGCGTCGCCGCCCACTCTATAAATTAAAAGGTCCTGTCATAATCAGGCATACGATACGCGCGAACCGCGCCATGAGAATAGAGTCCCCCCGAATGTTTTGAATGCTTTTAACTTGAAAAATGTTGCTTGCGCTTTTTGCGCCGCGAAAGAGGTCTCTTCTATGATTCGATATGTGATAAAACGAATCCTCATGATCATACCGGTGGTTTTATTGGTTGCAGTGGCCATCTTTACAATCATGCACTTCTGTCCGGGAGATCCCGCGGAGATTATTTTGGGTGTTGGCGCTTCTGCAGATGACATCAACAATCTGCGGGATCAAATGGGCCTGAATGATCCGTTTTTCGTACAGCTGGGCCGATACATGTACCAGACATTCATTCAGTTCGACCTGGGCGAATCCTTCACCAACGGCCTTTCGATTGCGGGAGAGATTGCCACGCGCTTCTCCAAAACGCTGGTGTTGGCGCTGTCGGCCATCATGATCCAGGTCGTTGTGGGCATCCCGCTGGGTATGGCCGCGGCCACCCACCGAGGCGGCTGGCTGGATCATCTATGTATGGTGCTGGCCATCATCGGTATCTCCGTACCCGCATTCTGGATCGGTCTGCAGCTGTTGCTGCTATTTGCGCAGAACCTGCGATGGCTTCCGGCCTATGGCGTGGATACGTGGCAGGGCTGGGTGCTGCCGATCATTGTCAATTCCCTGCGCGGCGTCGCGCAAATGGCGCGTCAGGCACGATCCAGCATGCTGGAAGTTATCCGCAGCGACTATATCTCTACCGGCCGCGCCAAGGGCTTGTCCGAGCGGAAGCTTCTGTTTGGGTATGCACTTCCCAACGCGCTGATCCCGCTCATTCAGACACTGGGCATGAGCTTTGGACAAAGCCTGGGCGGCACGGTCATCATTGAAAATGTCTTCTCCATCCCCGGCATTGGGCAATACATGGTAAAGGCCATCGGAAACCGTGACTACGCGGTCATCCGCGGAACGGTGGTCATTCTGTCCATTGCCTTCAGCCTTTGCATGCTCCTTGTCGATGTGGCCTTCGGATTCGTGGATCCCCGAATCAAAGCGCAGTACACAGGTAAGGGCAAAAGGCGCCGCGTGCGAAAGGAGGCGAAGGCCCATGCTTGACACGAAAAATGGCGTCGCACTGGCCGAAGAAGATGCCGTCAAAAAGCAGAGCCAGATAAAAGAAATCCTGAAGCGGCTGTGCAAAAACAAGCTGGCCGTATTGGGCATGGTAATCCTGCTTCTCTACATCCTGGTCGCGGTTTTCGCCCCCCTGATCATTCCTTATGACTTCGCGGAGATGAACATTCTTGAGAAGAACCAAGGCCCGTCCGCACAGCACTGGCTGGGTACGGATGACTTCGGCCGCGACATTTTCTCCCGTATCCTCTATGGCACGCGTTACTCCCTCGGCCTGGGAATCGGCGCCTGCGCCCTGGGCCTGGCCATTGGCGTGATTCTCGGCTGTATTGCCGGGTACTTCGGCGGCTGGGTGGAGGAGCTGATCATGCGCTTTTGCGATGTGTTCCAGGCGATCCCGGGCACCCTTCTGGCGATCGTGATTTCTATGCTTCTAGGAACGGGATTTGTCAATACGGTCATCGCGCTGGGCATCGGGCGAATCACGCTGAACTGCCGCATGGTCAGGGCCCAGTTTTTGAGCCAGCGCAAGCTGGAGTATGTGGAGGCCGCGCAAGCCACCAACTGCTCCAAGGTGAAGCTGATGTTTGTCCACATCCTCCCCAACGCCATTTCCCCCTTGATTGTAAATACCACGATGGGGATCGGCGGTACCATTATGATGGCGGCGGGCCTCAGCTTTATTAGCCTCGGTGTTCGGCCGCCCTTGCCGGAGTGGGGCGCCATGATGTCGGCGGCACGGGAATTCATCCGTTATTATCCCTATCAGCTGCTTTTCCCGGGCCTTGCAATGGCGTTTCTGGTGCTGGCGCTCAACCTCTTCGGCGACGGGCTGCGAGACGCCCTGGATCCGAAGCTGAAAAACTGACGAAGGGGGGCAAGGACAAATGCAACACAATGAAAAAGCCTTCCTGTCTGTGCGGGACTTGGTTGTGGAATACACGTCTGATAACCAGGTGATCCACGCGGTCAACGGCGTGTCCTTTGACTTGGAGCGCGGCAAAACTCTGGGCCTTGTCGGGGAAACGGGCGCGGGTAAAACGACCATCGCCCAGTCAATCCTGCGTATCCTGCCCGACCCGCCTGCGCGGGTGCGGAGCGGAGAGATCTGGTATGACGGCCAGAATCTGATGGAGCTGGACAACAACGCTATGCGGAAGATCCGCGGCGCGCAGATTTCCATGGTCTTCCAAGACCCCATGACCGCCTTGAACCCCACCATGCGGGTGGGGGCGCAGATCGCCGACGGTATCCGCCTGCACAGCGGCTGCAGCAAGAAGGAATCCCTGGTACGCGCCCAGGATATGCTTGAGATGGTCGGTATACCAAAATACAGATACCGGGAGTACCCCCACCAATTTTCCGGCGGCATGAAGCAGCGTGTGGTGATCGCCATCGCCCTGGCCTGCAACCCGAACCTGCTTTTGGCCGACGAGCCGACCACGGCGCTGGACGTAACGATCCAGGCGCAGGTGTTGAATCTGATCAAAATCCTGAAAAAAGAGAAAAACACCTCCATGCTCCTCATTACCCACGATTTAGGCGTCGTGGCTGATACCTGCGACAATGTAGCGGTGGTCTACGCCGGTGAGATTGTGGAAAGCGGCACTCTTGAGGAGATATTCGACAATGCGGCGCACCCGTACACGCTGGGGCTGTTCAATTCCCTGCCCAATATGAGCGCGGGCGCGGAACGGCTGCGGCCCATTGCGGGTATGATGCCCGATCCGGCGTCGCTGCCCGGCGGATGCAGCTTTCATCCTCGCTGTCCCAAGGCCACGGAGGCGTGCAAAACGGAGCGCGTTGGAATGCATACGATATCCGGCACGCACTGCTGCCGCTGTAATAAGGTTCCGGTTGCGGCCGGGCGGGGGGAGGGATTGTAATGGCCGCGTTGGTAGAACTCAAAGGCTTAAAGACGTATTTTGAGACCCCGAGGGGATTGCTCCACGCGGTGGACGATGTTACAATGTCCTTCGAGAAGGGGACTACGATGGGCGTCGTAGGCGAATCGGGCTGTGGCAAGTCCACCCTGGGCCGAACCACCATTCATTTACTGGAGAGTACCGGCGGGCAAATCTTCTATGAGGGGGAGGACGTAACCCACGTAAGCGCATCCCGTTTGTTCAAGCTGCGCCAAGATATGCAGATCATTTTTCAGGATCCTTTCTCCTCCCTCAATCCCCGCTTCACGGTGGAGGAAACCTTGAAAGAAACTCTACTGCGCGCCAAGCGGGCAACGCGCAAGACCTTGGACGCGGAAATTACAAAGCTCATGGACATGGTTGGAATTGCGCGGCGGCTGCGCATGTCCTATCCCCACGAAATGGACGGCGGACGGCGGCAACGGGTCGGTATTGCCCGCGCGCTGGCCATGAATCCGAAATTCATCGTCTGTGACGAGCCGGTTTCGGCGCTGGACGTGTCCATACAAGCGCAAGTGCTGAACCTGCTCCAGGATCTGCAGGTGGAATTCGGACTGACCTATATGTTTGTCACCCATGATCTGTCCGTGGTGCGGCACATTTCCGACAACATCAGCGTCATGTACCTGGGACAGCTGGTGGAAAGCTGCCCCAGCGAGACACTGTTCGAAAAGCCCCTGCACCCTTATACCAAGGCGCTGCTGTCCGCCATTCCCTCCACCGATATCCACAATCGGTGCGAGCAGCAGATCATCAAGGGTGAGCTATCCTCGCCGATCAATCCGAAACCCGGCTGCCGCTTTTTCAACCGCTGTCCTCATGCCTGCGAGGCCTGCTACCAGGCGCAGCAGTTACGGGAGATCGGCCAGGGGCATTTTGTGCTGTGCCACATGGCGGAAAAGCTCCAGGCGGACATTCACGCGGAGGCGTGCCTCGAAAACCGAACCGGTCAAATGTGCTAACATTTGTTTAGTATTTATTATAAAGGAGAATTATCTTATGAGCAAAATCGGACGATGGGTTGTAGACTGCCACATTCACTGCGGCAAGAAGGACGAGACCAGCAAGAACACAAACGTAGACGGCGTCTACCGCGAGGTAGAGTCCATGGACAATTCCGGCCAGGCTCTGTTTGACATGGACGCTTACGGGGTTGACATGGGGATCCTCCTGCCCAGCTTTATCGGCACCCACAGCTCAGAATATGCCGACATCTGCCGCCGGAACCCCACCCGCTTCCGCACCTGCGCCGTGGAGACTGAGCTTCGCCTGGCGGCCTCCAAGGGCAAGGAGGAATGGACCATCGAGAAGGCCATCAAGGAGTTGGACGGATACTTCGCAAACGATGACATGTTCGTTGGCGTAGGCGAATTCTCTCCCGGCTCCATGGGTGTGGTTCGTGACCGCCCCACAAAGATGGAACGCTTTAAGGAGTGGTGCCAGATCGCGGAATTCTGCATCCAATACAACGTACCCTGCTACACCCATGAATTCACCAGCTACTGTATGGAGGAGCATCTGACCATGATCGCCTCCGTGTGCACCAAGTATCCCGCCTTTAAGGTTATCATTGCCCACGGCGGCGGCAGTTCTGAGGATGACATCAAAAAGGCGTGCTCCCTGGCGCGTAACTTTGAGAACATCTATCTGGAGACCGGCTATTGGCGTGCCGAGTACTATGAGCACGCTCTGATCGATCCCGACCTGGGCGCCTCCAAGCTTCTCTGGGGCGGCGGCGACACCGGCAGCCACATCTGGTACCCCATGATCCGGAAGGGCGCCACCCGCACGGAAAAGAATGTGGTATACAACAGCCGCAATAACTGGATCTGGACCGGCACCAAGGCCACAGACTATCAGCCGGATTTCCTGGGCTGGGCGACCCATCAGGTCAACAGGCTGAAAGACCTGGATCTGTGCACCCAGGACGAGATCAATCTCATTGTGGGCGGAAACGCCGCCCGTCTCTACAGGCTCCCGGTGCCCGAAAACTGCACCTTCGCAGCCAACCGTCCGGATCTGAACCTGATGCCTCGTGAGATCATGGAAGCGCAGAATCCCACCAGGCGCGCCCAGTTCCTCTGGCCTGAGGGTGTGGACTATGTAGCCGGTGCGCACACCATCATCTGATTTTTACCGGCGCAGCGTGATGCCTTTCTCCTTTCATCCTGCCAACGATGCGTTCCCCCGAATTCAGCGGGGGAACGCACTGGCAGTTCAACGTTTGAATTCGTTGAAAAAATATAGTATCGTGGAGGGGTTCCATTGAAACAAGAAATTTATGACCTGAGATCGGCCTTGGAGGTACTCAAGGGAATCCCGGGGCAGTACATAGAAACCGACCGCCCGGTTACGCTGGACGGGGAACTGACGGGAATATTCAAAAAGCTGGGCGCACGGGGGACGGTGCGCCGTCCTACGCGGCTTGGCCCTATGATGATGTTCAACAATATTGAAGGCCACCCAGGTGCAAGGATCGCCATTGGCGTGGTAGGAACCCGGGAGCGGGTGGCCTATCTTTTGGGAACCGACCCGGATAAGCTGGGGGCGTTTTATATCCAATCCCTGGATCACACCATTGCCCCGGCGGTGATTTCCAATGCGCAGGCCGTATGCCAGCAGGAGGTTCACTTGGCTTCGGACCCGGAATTTGACATTCGAAAGCTTCTGGCGGTCCCGTTCTCCACACCGAATGACGCGGGGGCCTATATCACCATGGGCCTGTGCTACGGCAGCGACCCGGATAATGAAAACAACAAAAACGCGGCCATTCACCGCATGTGCATACAAGGGCGGGATGAGTTGACCATCGGCTTTGGCGGCCACCGGCACCTGGGGGTTTTTAAAGACAAGTTCTTTGCGAAGGGGCAGCCCATGCCCCTGTCGGTGAGCATTGGCTTGGATCCGGCCATCTATCTGGCTTCCTGCTTCGAGCCGCCAACGACACCCTTAGGCTTTGACGAGCTTTCCATCGCGGGCGCGATGCGGGGGAAGGCTGTGGAGTTGGCCAAGTGCGTCAGCGTGAACGAGTACTGCATCGCCAACGCGGAGATCGTCCTGGAGGGTGAGCTGATTCCGGGCTACAAGCTGAAGGAGGATCACACTACAGGCTCCAACCGGGCACTGCCCGAATTTCCCGGGTACTCCGGCCCCGCGCGTATGGCCCCCGTGTTCAAGGTCAAGGCAGTCACCTGCCGAAAAAATCCCATCATGCAGGTCTGTATCGGATCCAGCGAGGAGCACGTGAATATGGCGGGCATCCCTAATGAGGCGTCCATACTTAATTTCCTGCACAAGGCCATGCCGGGGAAGGTCTTAAACGCCTACTGCCCGCCCTCCGGCGGCGGGAAGTTCGACGCGATCATTCAATTTAAAAAGTCCACTCAGGCGGACGAGGGGCAACAGCGTCAGGCTGCTTTGGGCGTTCTTGCTGTACTGCCCGAGACGAAAAATGTCTTTATTGTGGACGAGGATGTAGACATATTCGACCCCTACGACGTCCAGTGGGCGCTGACCACCAGATTCCGGCCGGACTTGGATCTGATTTTGATCCCGGGCGTGCGCTTTCATCCCGGTGATCCTACGGGAAAGCAGTACTATGATCCCAATCTGCGGGACAACGGCATCGTCTATAAGGCGATCTACGATGCCACCGGCGTCTTCGAGCATAAGGACAAGTTCTGGCGACCGGAATTTATGGACGCGGACGTATCTGAGTTCCTGTAAGGAGAATGCATATGAGAGCGATTGTCATGAATGCCCCCGGCGACTACGGCGTGCAGCAGGCCTCCGTCCCAAAACCTCGGGCTGGAGAGGTGCTTGTCAAGGTGATGGCCATATCCATCTGTGGTTCTGATCCCAAGGTGTTCGACGGCGGATACCAGAGCATCGGCTGGCCGCCGGCCTTCCCCTTTATCCCCGGTCACGAGTTCTCCGGCGTGGTCACGGAATTGGGCGAGGGCGTAACCAAATTTTCGGCAGGCGATCGGGTAGCGGGGGAGGCGCACTGCGGCTGCGGCGTTTGCCAAAACTGCATGGCGGGAAACTATAACCTCTGTCTCAATTATGGCGACACTGCCACCGGGCACCGGCACTACGGCTTCACCTATCAGGGCGCTTATGCCGAATATAACGCGTACAACGTCCGGGCGCTAACGAAAATACCTGACAACGTCACCTTTGAGGAGGCCTCCCTTGCCGACACTGCGGGCACGGCGCTTCAGGCCATCCGCCTGACCGGGATCGTGCCGGGCGGGTATACCCTGGTTATCGGCCCCGGCCCCATCGGCATCTTCGCCATGCAAATCGCCAAGGCCATGGGGAGCAAGACCGTCATGGTCGGTCGCCGGGCGCGGCTGAAGCTGGCCGGGAGGATGGGTGCGGATCATTTGATCGACTATGAGGAATGCGATGACATTGTCGGACGGGTAAAGGAGTTGACCGGCGGACTGGGCGTTCACCAGGCCTTCGAATGCGCGGGCAGCGACGCGGCCATGGAGCAGTGCGTCCGCGCCTGCCGGAAAAATGGAAAGGTAGCCCTGGTGGCTCTGCCTACCACGGATCTGCACTCCCTGCCGACCAAGACGATGGTTATGAACCAGATTCATGTTATCGGCTCCCGCGCCAACCCCAACTGTACCCCGGACGTGCTGGCCTTAATGTCTTCCGGCGCTATAAACGCACGGGATATGATAACCCACACCTTTCCGCTGGAGGCGTTTCACACTGCCATGAAGACCTTTGCGGAACGTCTGGACGGGGCAATGAAGGTTGTTGTCCTGCCCCACGGCTCACAGGAGGAAAAGCCCAGCATGCGAGAAGCGTCGTTGGTATGACCGGCACGTTCGGCGGGAACGACCTGCCATGAACGCCGGTGCGCTCATGGTATGAACAGAAGGCGGTCTGCGCTCCATTACCACGTCCGAACAAGCTTTAAGGGAACTTTTAGGGAAATAGCCTGTCATTCAACATAAGGCAAGGCGAATTTATGCCTTGCCTTATGTTTTTGCCTGCCTGCCTGCAACCACGGAAGACGGTTCCGCCGGTTTCATTTCATATTAATTTCAAATTTTTCTTGATTATAGATCACGATATGGAATATACTTATATTGGTGAGGAACATGACAATTGCGCCGAAGCTTGAAAAATGACAATTTGCATGCGGTGTTATTGTGCCGATTTTAAACAATAAAGGCGGGGTACATGGTGCAAACAGGAGTTGGATACAGCGAACATCCAGATTCGCTAATGGCAGGCGTACAAGCGGCGGAGATGGCGGCTTCACAAGCCGGAAGGGCGGATCCCTGCGATTTGGCCCTGCTGTTTTCCACGGCCCGGCACGACCAGAAAGCCCTGCGGGAGGCAGTCGCTTCGGTGGTCGGGCCGGAAGTACCGATTTACGGCGGCGGCGCGGCGGGGGTCATCACGAACGACCATTTCGGATATGCGGGCGACCAGGTCGGGTTGGCCTGCGTCTGGTTGGACGGCGTCCGGTGCGACATTTTGACCGAGGGCGGCCTTGACATCAGCGAGGAGGAAACCGGCGCGCGTCTGGGGCGGCGTCTGGCCGAGCTGGGGACGACGCCCGATTCCCCCGTTATGCTGTTTTACGATGCGCTCGACTGCGCGGACGGCGTGCGGATGCTCATGGCCACCTGGCTTTTGTCGGGGATTGAAAAAGGACTCGGCTTTCTGCCCAACCTGACAGGCGCGGGGATGCAGGGCGACCATGTGTGCAGCCCCACCAGCCAATGGATTGGCAACGATATGGGGAATCACCAAGCTATCACGCTGAAATTTTCAGGAAATATCCGGATTGACAGCGTGATCATGCACGGCTGCCGTCCCGCCACCCAGTACTATACCGTTACGAAAGCGGACGGGCCGGTTATACTTGAGATCAACGGCGAGCCCGCCCTTGCATTTATGGACAAGCTTCTGGGGCCGGCGATTGCACCGGAGGATTATCCCTTTTTCTTGATTTTCGGCGTGAATCATGGCGAACGCTGGGCCGAGTATGACGAAAACTACTATGCCAGCCGCCTTTGCCTGGGCATTGACAAGGCGCGCGACGGGATTGTAATGTTCGAGCCGGACATGACGGCGGGGACAGAATTTCAGCTGATGTACCGTTCGATGGACCTGAACTACATGAAGCCCAAGCTGGACAAAATATTTGAGGATATCGGCGACAGGGAGCCGGTTTTCGCGATGTATATTGATTGCGCGGGACGCTGTGCCGGGTATGCCGGGATGGATGTGGAGGATGCGCCGGTCATTCAAAACGCGGTTGGGAAGCGGGTTCCGGTGCTGGGGCTTTACACCGGCGTGGAGATCGCGCCCATTGGCGGGCGGCCGCGAGGTCTTGACTGGACCGGCGTTTTCTGCCTGTTTTCCCAGAGTAGGGACGCGAGCGGCAGCTTTGCGGATAAGGCCGTGGCCACCCCCGCGTGGACCAGGAACGCGGCGTCCGCGGTATCGGAGGAAGCGTCGCCGGAGGCGCTGGCGCGCATCTGTGAGCAGAATGCGGCAAAGATACTAGCCCTGGATACCGCGTCCATTGTGATCCGGCACGAGCTTGAACAAAAACGCCGCGGCTTTCACCTGCTTGCGGAGCTTGGGGTTTCCCTGCGGGAGAATGCAAGCTACGAAAGCGTTTTTGTTCCCACGGCCCAGCGGATCAACGCCGCGCTCAATATGCAGCGGACGGTGGTGCTGACGCCGAACGGAAACGGGTTGTTTTCCGCGACTGTTTTACAGGGGTACCCCTCTGAGGAGAAGGCGAGGCTCGCCGGGCGGCGCATCAAGATTCCCGCCGAGATGCTTGATCCGAACCGCCCGATACTGGTAACAGGCGCAGATTCCCCGGACCGGCTCAAGGAATTCCGCACGTTTATTGCGCTGACCTATATGATCTCTACCCCCGTATTTTTACAGGGCAAGGTTGCCGCCATTTTAATTACGGGGCGGATGGCGGAGGCGGCGCCGTACCTGCTGCGCCTTGGAAACGACGATGTGGAAACCGTTCAGGCGGTCAGCACACTATTGGCGTCGGTGCTTGCGGGGCAGCGGCTGGCGGCTGCGGAAGAGCGGAACCGGATTATGCTGGACGCCATGCCGATGTGCTGTATTTTCTGGGACGAGTACGGCAATCAGACCGACTGCAACCAAGCGGCCCTCTCTCTGTTCGAGCTGCCGAGCAAGCGGGAGCTGCTGGAGCGGCTGTACAGCCTGTCGCCGGAATATCAGCCGGACGGCTGCCGTTCTGAGGAAACCGCCCGGTCCTATGTGTTACGGGCGTTTATTTCCGGGAACATCAGAACCGAATGGACCTTCCAAACGGCAAGCGGCGAGTTGATTCCCTCTGAGCTCACGATGGTGCGCGTTCCCCGGGGCGAGGACTATATTGTGGCGGGGTATATCCGAGATCTGCGGGAGCAAAAGGCCGCGCTGGACAAGCTGAGCGAGGCCCGGGACATGGCGGAGCGGAACGCCCGTGCGAAAAGTGAGTTTTTGGCGTCCGTCAGTCATGAGATCCGTACGCCGCTGAATTCCATTATGGCGATGACCGGCGCTATAACCGAAAACACGCCGGTGGAGAAGCGGAAAGGGCTTATTGAAAACGGAATGCGTTCCGCTAAGCTGCTGACCGCGGCGATCGAGAGCATTCTGGACTTTTCAAAGCTTGATTCCGGCCAGCTGGCCCTGGAGACAGTTGCGTTCTCCGTCCGCGAATTGGTGGAAAGCATCCGCGAAATGCTGTGTGGTGAGACTGAAGGGAAAGCGCTGTACCTGCGCGTGTGGATCGAGCGGGATGTTCCGGATATGCTGGAAGGAGATCCTGTCAGGCTTCAGCAAGCGCTATTCAATATTGCCGCCAATGCGGTCAAATTTACGGAAACCGGCGGTGTGGAAATCCGCGTTTACCGTGGAGAAGACGCCCGGGACGAGAAGCTGCGGGTGTGCTTCCAGGTGCGCGACACGGGCATCGGCATCTGTGAAGAGGTGATTGAAAACATCTTCCACCCCTTGACCGTTGGCGATACCGCATATAACAGGCGGCATGGCGGCCTGGGCATGGGGCTTGCCGTCAGCAGGAGCCTGGCGACGCTGATGGGCGGGGAAATCACCTGTGAAAGCCGTCCCGGAAGCGGCAGCACATTTCTGCTGACGGTTCCCCTTACTATGGCGCAGGCCCCGGAGATGGAAGCCGAGTCGGCACCGGAATCGGCGGCACAGGACGAGCTTTCCGGGGTTCGGGTGCTTGTGGCCGAGGATAACGAAATCAATCAGATGATCATTACGGAGATCCTGTCGTCCTTCGGCATTGAGGTTACAATCGCGGGAGACGGCCTGGAGACACTGGAGAAGCTGAAAAACGGCAGCTTTGATGTAGTTTTGATGGACATCCAGATGCCGGAGATGGACGGCTTAACCGCCGCCGCCCAAATTCGCGCCGACAGCCGCTACGAGACACTGCCCATATTAGCCATGACCGCAAACGCGGGCGCGGAGCATCGGGCGGAGAGCATAGCCGCGGGGATGAACGATCACCTAACCAAGCCCGTCGATGTGCAGCAGATTTACGAAAGCCTGAAAAAGTGGACGAATCGGGACGCGCCGCCAGCGCGTTAAGCGCCCATCTAACTGACGCGCTCAGTGGAAAGAACCGCCTTTTCGCCGGTCTCAAAGCTGTAGGCAAAAAGCTGGACGCTCCACCCCTCGTCGTCGCTCCCGGACTCCTCATAAAAATACAGCGCTTCCCCGGAAAGGAAGAAATTCCGCGGGCCCGAGGCGGCTGGGTTCTCCAGCGGGCAAAGGACTTCGGTGCTTTGCCCGTCTATGCTGGTGCGGACGACGGCTTCGCCGGTTCCGTAATAGAGCCAGCCTGCCAGCACCGCAAGGCTTTCGCCGTCATAATTGAAGGCGTAGGACATGCTGATTGCCCCGTCCTCAAGGGCTGTACGCGTGACGGAGCAGGCGCCGGACGCATCCGGCATGGAAACATACAGCGCGCCCGCCGCATACAGCGCACCGCTGCCCGCCTCAATGGCCAAAACCTCCGGTGCTCCGCCGCCTGCCGGGAGGCGGTACAGGCGGAACGCATCGGCATCATAGTACCGGTAATACATAAATTGGCCGTCGCATCCCAACAGGTTATAATATAGTCCTTGCAGGAGCTGCTTTGTCTCAAGCGTCGTTAGATTCAAAACGTATATACCAGCACGGTTCGGCGCTTCCCCGTTGTTTCCGTTGCAGACGTAAACAAGCTTCCCGTCCGAAAGCCAGGGGGCCGCAGACAGGGATACGTTGTCCGCCAGCAGCGCGGCTTCTCCGCCGTCCAGGTTTGCCCTGTAAAGGCACATATCCTCGCCACCGTCTCCCGCCTGATTTCCCGTCACATAATAAAGGATGCCGTCAACGATTGTGAAGGCCTGCACATCCACCGGGAGGACGGTCCAATCCGCGACGCCGTACCGGCCCGTCTCGTAGACGGTTCCCTGATATTCCTGCACATCGGAAAAGCAAGCTTCCGACGGCGAAGCCTGCTGCGACTGTTCGGGCGCGCCCGGGGAGGCGGATACGTCCGTTTCTGACGCGGACGCATCCGTGTCCGAAGTGGGCGCGGGTGTTTCCGAAGCATCCGGCGCGGCGGACGCGGTGCTTGATTCGACAGGCGGCGCAGTCGTTTCCGGAACTCCGTCGCAACCGGCCAGCACAAGCGTGAAAAGGCACGCAAGAAGCCAGGCTTGTCCTATCTTTTTCATTCTGTCCGCCTTTCAAAGATATTGCCGCCTTTGGAATCAATTCCCACGATCAGGGGCAGCGCCTGAATCTCCAGCCGGGTGATCGCCTCGCAGCCCAGCTCGGGGAACGCTACGACTTCCGCTTTTTCGATATGCTTTGCAATCAGCGCGCCCGCGCCGCCGATGGCGCAGAAATAGACCGCTCCGCTTTCCGCGATTGCTTCCGCCGTTCCCCGGCTTCTGCCGCCCTTGCCGATCATGGCGCGCAGGCCCAGCTTGAGCAGCCTCGGCGTGAAGGGATCCATTCTGCCGGAGGTGGTGGGTCCGCACGCCCCCACGGGAAGTCCGGAGCCGGGCGGGGCCGGGGTGGGGCTGGCATAATAAAGCACACTGGCGGAAAGGCGAATGGGGAGGGATTGATTTTGATCCAGCAGGGCAAAGAGCCGTTTATGGGCGGCATCCCGGGCCGTATAGACCGCGCCGCTTAATAAGACCCGGTCACCTGCGGAAAGGGTGGGAATCCGCTCTGATAGGGAATCGGTGTGCAGGCATGTGCGTGGTTCCTTCACAGCAACTTCCTCCTTACCTTTTGCTTTGCCCACTTTCGCCGTACCGGAGCCCGGAAGCGGGGCCTCGCGTCTTCCGGCGCGGCCTGCTCTGCCGGGACGGAACTAGCCGCACAGACGGCTTGCAGCCGTCCGTTCTCTTTTCGAAGCAGCTCGTTTTCCCGCTCGTACATGTTCAGTTGTCCGTAAAGCAATTCAATGAACCGGAGCACATCCCGGCGGTTAAAGCCGCCGAACAGCGCCGCCTTGAAACTGCCGATCTCTTCGTTTGGCATCTCACGCCCTCCAAGCCTCCGGAGGAAATTTTCCCGTTCCGGAAGAACTTCGAACCTGTATTTCCATCTGTGAATACAGGTTCTTCGTATTTTTCGCTATTTTATCATAATTCCCCACATTTTGCAATGTGAGGAATTATGATTTTTCCCGGGAAATAGGAAAAGAGCCGCGGACCCGCTGGCGGCGGGTCCGCGCTGTCCAAAGCGCCTTATGCATCTCTCGCTTTCCTGGTGGTACGGCGGATTTATCCCCCGCCGTCGATTTCCCGTGCCCGGCACTCAAATTCGCCGCAAAGGGCCTCCGCCGCCTCCATATCCGCGCCTTCCCCGTTGATTTTCAGAACGGGCCGCGTCGCGGAGGGAACGATGCGCACCCTGCCCCGTTCCGTGTCAACCTGGAGCCCCTCAATCAGCTCCGTGGCCATTTCACAACAGCTCGCCGAGAGCGCCCGCATAACGGCGGCCTTGTCGCCGGAGAGGGGCACCTCCCGTCGGACGGTGGAAAAGTCCGGAACGGCGGCGGACAGCGACGCGAGGGTCGCACCCTTTCCGGACATGGCCCCAATCAGGCGGGCGGCGGCGAAGATCCCGTCCCGAAGATAGGGCTGGCGGTAATACAAGGACTGGGTCTCCGGATCCTTTCCCAGACGCAAAACCCGCCCGCTATACCGCCGGGCCAGGTGCTCCAATGCGCGGGGGGCGGAGTAGGGGACCGCCACGGCGCGGGATCCGGCCTCGAATTCCAAAAAGGCCAGGATCGTCAGCAGACGTTCACTGTCAACAGGCGTCCCGGTTTCGTCCATGGCCCGGAGCAGGAAGCCGCCCCGGTATACATGGAAATCCGCGGTTCCGTAACAGGGGTCCGTGATTGTACAGCCTATGGCCTCCAGCGTTTTCCGAAGCGTCCGGGCAGAGGAGCCCGCTCCCGAAACGGATACGGACAGGCCGGCGGGGGCTTTCAGCTCCGACCACCTGGCAGCGGAGGAAATATAGGCGTCCTGAATACCGGCGGCATGGTGCAGGCCGCCCATGTTTCCCGCGTCCGCCTGACGAATATCGCCCCCGGCCAAAGCGGCCTCCAATTTCCGCTCCTGCTCTCTTGTGATCCGCTGGCCGTATTTACCAAAAAAGTGCAGAACAATTTTTCGATTGTCCTGCTCCGCGAATACGCACCGGGGCAGGCCGTATAGATCCGCGGCGTAGGCGGCGGCGGCGGGGAAGCCCGCGTCCAGCGATAGGGCGTCCCCCCCAGCCCAGCATATCCCGGTTTGGAGCGCCTGATAGATCAATCGGGCGGCGTCTTCTCCTGAAAAGCCGATTCCCGTCCGGCCTGGGCCGGAGAGTGCCGCGCCAATGGTGAAGCAGGCGTCCGGCGTCAGCTCTACACCGCATTCACCGCCGATAACGCCGGTTCCCGCAAATCGGAGGCCGCCGCGCAGATTGCCGTTGATCAAATGCTCCGTTACCCGGCTACCGAAAGGAAGCTCTCGGCCCGGCCATATCCGGATGCCTTGGGCTACAAAACTGCCCGCGCCCAAAATCGTACACTCCCCGACGACACAGCCCTCGTTGAGCATGCTGTCCGCGCCGATGGAAGCGCCCCGGCATACAACGGCCCCCTCCAGCTGGGCCCTGGCCTCCACGACGGCGCCGTCCACGATGGAACGGGTGATCACGGCATTTTGGCTGATCCGGCTGCCCGCGCCGATCACGGCGGCGGGGCCGATCCGCGCGCCGGCTTCCAGCACCGCGTCCCGGCCAATGTAGACGGGCGGCGTCAGGATTACGCCTTCAGGCAGCGGGACATGGCTCCAGATTCCGGGCATTTGGGGCGTTACGCTCAGATCCAGAGACACCCTTCCAGCCAGAGCGTCCATGGCGCTTTGCAGATAGGCCTCGCAGCTGCCGATGTCACACCAGTAGCCGTCTGCCTCCAGCCCGTAAAGCCGCTTTCCCGCCGCCAAAAGCTTTGGGAATAGATCCTTCCCGAAATCATAGGGGCCGTCCGGGATTTCCTCGAGAATGCGGGGAGACAGGATATAGACGCCTGTGTTGATCAGATTGGTAAACACCCGGCTCCAGGCCGGCTTTTCCACAAATTGCTGGATTTGCCCGTCCGGCGCCGTCATTACAAGGCCGTATTCCAGAGGATCGGGATGGGCATACAGCACAATGGTGGCGTCGGCGTTTTTTTCCTTGTGGAAGGCCATACAGGCGGAGAGGTCAAAATCGCAGACGGCATCGCCGCTGATGACCAGAAAATCCTCGTCGCCTACAAAATCGGCGCATGCCTTGACGCCGCCCGCCGTCCCAAGGGGCGCGTTTTCTATCCTGGATTCCAGGGAAAGGCCAAATCCGCGCCCGTCTCCAACGTAAGCGGTGACCATTTGGGGAAGATGGCGGAGGGTCAGGCAAGCAGACTCGAAGCCATGGGCCTTGAGCAGCCTTAGAATATGCGCCAGCACGGGCTCGTCAAGCAGGTTGACCATTGGCTTGGGACGGTTCGAGCTGACGGGCCGCAGCCGTGTCCCTTCTCCGCCCGCCATAACAATTGCTTTCATTTAAATCGTCTCCTTGCGGCTTTTTAATAAAGGGTACCTTTAATCGTGAAATTAGGCTTAGTATTCCCAGAAGCGTCCAAATCATGTCAGGATTTCCTTTCGGATGAAATTATGATATAATAGGCTGCCGATCGGTAAAATTTCCGAAATTTATGAAAAAGGGGGATCTCCATGAAGCTGACTTTTTACGGCGCGGCAAAAACCGTTACCGGGAGCTGCCATCATTTAGAATGCGGGAACGTCCGCGTTCTCGTTGACTGCGGCCTGCGTCAGGGTGCGGACGAGGAGGAGAACGGTTTTTTCCCATTCCATCCGGGCAACATTGACGCCGTGATTCTGACCCATGCCCACATCGACCATTCCGGGCGGCTGCCCCTGCTGGTAAAGCTGGGCTTCAAGGGACCGATTTACGCCACGGGGGCCACCTGCAAGCTGGCGGATATTATGTTACGGGACAGCGCCCATATCCAGGAAAGCGACGCGGAATGGAAAAACCGGAAAGGGAAACGTTCCGGCAAGGCGGATGCGCTCCCCCTGTACACCATGGCGGACGCCGAAAAAACGCTGGAGCAGCTTGTTCCGTGCAGCTACGGCGAGACGGTTCGTGTGTCGGAGGAAATCACCCTGCGCTTTACGGACGCGGGTCATATGCTGGGCTCCGCCTTCGGCGAGCTCTGTGCGACAGAGGACGGGGAAACGAAAAAGCTGGTTTTTTCCGGGGATATCGGAAACCTGAACCAGCCGATCATCCGGGATCCCAGCCTCGTAACCGAGGCGGATTTCGTGGTGATGGAAAGCACCTATGGGAACAGACGCCACGAAAAGCAGGGGAACTACAAGGCGTCCCTGGCCCAGATTGTGGAGGATACCTTCACCGCAGGCGGCAATTTGATCATACCGGCCTTTGCCGTGGGGCGGACCCAGGAGCTGCTTTATTATTTCCGGGAAATCAAGGAGGAGGGCCTTGTGAAGCGGTTTCCGGATTTTCCAGTCTATGTGGACAGTCCGCTGGCCAGGGAGGCTACCATGATCTTTGCCGGGGATCAGACCGGGTATCTGGACGAGGACGCCCTCCAGTTGGTGCAAAGCAATGTGGGACTGTTCGCCTTTCCAAACCTGTACCTTTGCCGGACAACGGAGGAATCCAAGCGGCTGAATGAGGATACAACCAGCAAGGTGATTATTTCCGCCAGCGGCATGTGCGACGCGGGGCGGATCCGGCACCATCTGAAGCACAATCTTTGGCGGAAGGAAAGCACGATCCTGTTCGTGGGCTTTCAGGCGCGGGGCGGTCTGGGCCGGTTGCTTTTGGACGGCGTAGACGCGGTCAAGCTGTTCGGAGAGGAAATCGCGGTAAACGCCCGGATTCAGGAGATGTATGGGCTTTCCGCCCATGCGGATCAGGCGGGGCTTTTGGAGTGGATCGGGGGCTTTTCCCCGCCGCCCCGGCATGTGTTTGTTGTACACGGCGATTCTGATGTGGCACCCTTTTTTGCCGGACTTCTGAAGGAGCGGGGCCTTTCTGCCCATGCGCCGGACTATAAAGAGGCGTATGACCTAATCGCCGATACGGTGCTTGTGCCCGGAACACCGCCGGTTAAGCGGAGGCGGGAGCTGCGGGAGTCCCCGGCTTACCGCCGTCTTGTGGCCGCGGGAGAGCAGCTTATGGAGGTGATCTCCCGGAACCGGGGCGGCGCAAACCGGGATTTGGGCCGGTTCGCCGATCAAATTCGGGCGCTGATCGATAAATGGGATCGGTAATGTTTCAGTTGCAAACGCGGGCAATCTCCGCTATAATATTATTCTGGTGCGTACTCGCGGCATTTTGATGCGGGCTTGAATCGCGCCGGATAAACCACTGGCGGTTTATCCGGCGCAAATAGTACGGCGGCGCTCCAGAAGCTGTAAAGTCAAGACGAAGGAAGGAGGCGCGACATATGAACAATCGCATTTCCAGAGCGCTTCAACCCAGTATGCGGCTCTATTTCGTCGTTCTGATCCTTTTCGCGGCGGTAACAGCCGCCGCCAGCCTGGCGCTCGCGGCGGGCGAGGGCATCGTGATTATGATTCTGTTTGTCTATTCCAAAATCACCATCAGCAAGCAGAGAAGCAGGCTCCTGGATTATATTGAGGAAGTCACGTACAGCGTGGAATCCGTCAAAAAAGATAATATGATCAATTTCCCCATGCCCATGGTCATTTTCCGGCTGGATAACAATGAAATCGTTTGGTCCAACGGATCCTTCGCCAACATGACGGGGGAGCGGGAGCACTTTTTCGAGCGGGGCATTACGGATGTGCTCCCCGATTTTCCGGTCAAGTGGCTGATGGAGGGGAAGAACCAGTGCCCGGAGCTGATCCAGATCGGGGACAGGAAGTATCAGGTGTATGGCAACATCGTCCGGACGGAGTCTGAAAACGAGGGGTATCAGTTTTTAGGAAACGCCTATTGGGTGGATGTGACGGATTATGCACGGATTCAAAAGGAGTATTATGAATCAAAGCCCATCTGTGCGCTGATTGTGCTGGATAACTATGATGAATTTATAATAAATATGACAGAAAAGGAGAAGTCCACCCTGCTGGCCGTGATTGACGACAAAATTACCGCCTGGGCCGATGAGGCGGCGGGCCTTTTGGTCAAGCTGGACCGGGACCGGTACATGCTCATGATTGAGGAGCGTTCGCTTCGCAGGCTTCGAATGAACAAATTTTCCCTGCTGAATCATGTGCGGGAGGTTGTGAGTCCCGGCGGTATCCCGGCCACCGTCAGCATCGGGATCGGCAAGGAGGGCGTAAGCTTTTCGGAAAACTATTCCTTTGCCGTTCTGGGGATCGAGATGTGCCTGTCCCGGGGCGGAGATCAGGTTGCAATCAAAAACAAATTCAGCTTTGAATTTTTCGGCGGGCGGGCGCCGGAGCAGGAGAAGCGCACGAAGGTGAAGTCCCGGGTCGTGGCAAGCTCACTGGCCGCGTTTATCGGCGGTGTGAACAATGTGTTCGTGATGGGACACAAATACGCGGATATGGACAGCCTGGGCGCGGCGGTGGGCATTTGCTGCATTGCCAGAAAAAAGGGCGCCAGTGTCCGAATTGTGATCGATCTGGAAAGAAACGCGGTAGGCCAGATGCTGGAGATGCTTCGCGAAACCACGGAATACGCGGACGTCTTTATTTCGCCCCAGGAGGCCATCCTGTTGGCGGACAGCAAGTGCCTTTTGGTCGTGGTGGATACGAACAGGCCCGCCCAGGTGGAATCTGAGGCGCTTTTGGACGCCTGTAACCATGTGACGGTAATCGACCATCACAGGCGTGCGGCGGATTATATTGAGAACACGGTGATCAGCTTCCACGAGCCTTATGCCTCCTCCACATGTGAGCTGGTGGCGGAGCTGCTGCAGTATATTGTGGAGCCCCGGGACATCCTCCGGGTAGAGGCGGAGTTCGTTATGGCGGGAATCGTCATGGATACGAAGAATTTCACCATCCGGACAGGCAGCAGAACCTTTGAGGCAGCCGCCTTCCTGCGGAAGGTGGGGGCCAGCACCGCAACGGTCAAGCGGCTGATGCAAAGCGATCTGGCGGGTACGGTGGCCAAGTACCATATCGTCAGCCACGCAAAGCTTTATAAGAGCGGGATCGCCATAGTGACGATGCCACAGTCTGTGGAGCGGATCACTGCCGCCCAGGCTGCGGATGAACTGATCAATATTTCCGGCATTCGAACCTCCTTTGTCCTCTATCCGGAAAGCGGCGGCGCCGTGATATCCGCAAGGAGCACCGGCGATATCGATGTACAGGTGATATTGGAACGGCTTGGCGGCGGCGGAAATCAGTCCGCCGCGGGTGCGCAGGTGAAGGATCAGGAATTGAGTCAGGTGACGAAGTCGCTGGCGGAGGCAATCGACGCATATTTGGCGGATAATCCGGATTCAGAATAGGCCGATCGTTAAAAAAGGCCGACCGATGAAGCGGCAGAAAATTGGGAATAACAGGAGGATCAAGTATGAAGGTGATTTTGCTAAAGGATGTAAAGGGCCAGGGGAAAAACGGGCAGATGGTAGAGGTATCCGACGGGTATGCCAGGAACTATCTCCTGCCCCGGAAGCTGGCCGTGGAGGCGAGCCGCGACAATGTAAACGCCATGAAGCAGCAGGAAAAGGCCCGTGATAAGAAGCGTGCCCAGGAACGGGCCGAGGCGGAGCTGGCAGCCGGGAAGCTGGAGCGCTGTACCGTGAAAATTCCTGCCAAGGCGGGAGCCAGCGGCAAGCTGTTCGGCGCTGTGACCAGCAAAGAGATCTCCGAGGCGCTTTCCGACCAGCATGGAATTTCAATTGAAAAAAATAAGATCGTGCAGACGGAGCCGATCAAGGCATTTGGCACCTACGATGTGAAATGCAAGCTGGGACATGAGGTTACGGGCACGATCCATGTAATCGTGACGGAGGCAAAATAACCGGAAATCGGATACTTCTTTTTTAGAAAAAGCGAAGGAGGTCAAGCGCGTGGCGGACCCTTTCAGCAGGCAAATGCCCCATAGCACCCAGGCGGAGCAGGCGGTATTAGGCTCCATGCTTCTGGACGCCCGATGCGTGGCCGACGTACTTCCGCTGTTAAAGCCGACGGACTTTTACATTGAGGCTAACCGGGATATCTATGAGACGGTCGTCTCTATGTTCAATTATGCCATGGTGATCGACCCGGTCACGGTGCTTGAGCAGATGCGGATAAACGGGGTGTACCGAGAGGAAACACCTAATTATATCGTGGATCTGATGAACCTGACGCCCACGGCGGCAAATGCGCTGGAGTATGCCGCCATCGTGCGGGATAAGTCGCTGCTGCGCGCCGTGGCGGATACAGCGGAAGAGATCAACGGTATGATCTTTGAGGGCGGCGGCACGGCGGACGACGTGCTGGAAGCGGCGGAGAAAAAGATTTTTGCCATCCGGCAGGGCCGGGAGGTGGGCGGGCTGGAGCCGATCAGCCAGGTGCTTCAAGGCGCTTACGCCCAGATCAGCGCGGCGGCGGAGCGGGGCGCGGGGATTCCGGGCCTTGCAACGGGCCTGCCGGACCTGGACAACATGATCATGGGGCTAAGCCCATCCGACCTGATCTTCATTGCGTCTCGGCCCGGCATGGGGAAGACCAGTATCGCCCTGAATATCGCCCTGTACGTAGGGAAGAACAGCAGCAAGGCCGTGGCGATCTTTTCCCTGGAAATGTCAAAAGAGCAACTGGCCACACGGCTTTTGTCCGGCGAAAGCTATGTAGACAGCCGGAAGCTGCAAACCGGACGCCTGCAAAAGGAGGACTGGCGGAAGCTGGCCGCCGCCGCCCGGCTGATCAGCCAGACGGAGCTGCTGATCGATGACAATCCGTCCCGCACCGTCTCCGATATGAACGCACAGTGCCGGCGAGTGAAAAATCTGGGGCTGATCGTTATCGACTATTTGCAGCTTATGACAAGCGCGGGCGGGAAACAGCAGTACGCCAACGAAAACCGGACCCAGGTGGTCAGTGATATCAGCCGGATGCTGAAAATCATGGCCAAGGAGTTGAATGTGCCGGTGATCTGCCTGTCCCAGTTGAACCGGGCCAGCGCCGACCGGGCGGATAAGCGGCCCGTACTCTCGGATCTGCGGGAATCCGGCTCCATTGAGCAGGACGCGGACATTGTACTGGGCCTTTACCGGGAAGGGTATTATAAACAGGAGGCGGAGGATCCCAATGCGGCGGAATGTATCGTTTTGAAAAACCGCCACGGGGACACCGGGAAAGTCCCGCTTTTATGGATGCCGGAATATACCACTTACACGTCGGTTGACAATAGACACACGGAGGATCGGGGCCATTAATACGCTTGCGCAAAGCCATCATATGCTGGAACATGGGGACATGGTGCTGGCCGCCGTTTCGGGCGGGCTGGACTCCATGTGCCTGCTGCACATGCTGTATCACGGCGGCTTCACCGTGGCCGCGGCCCATTACAACCACGGCCTGCGGGGGCGGGAAGCGGAGCGTGATCAGGCGTTTGTGAGGCGGTACTGCCAGGGGCTGGGCATTCCCTTTTACACGGAGGCAGGGGACGTGGCGGCGCTGGCGCGAAAAGCGGGCGCGGGGATCGAGGAAACCGCCCGGCGCGCCCGTTACGCGTTTTTATACCGGACGGCAGCCGAAATCGGCGCTTCAAAAATCGCGACCGCCCACACGGCAGACGACAATGTGGAAACCGTGCTGATGAACCTGACTCGGGGCGCGGGGACAAACGGTCTTGCGGGGATTCCGCCTGTTCGCGGGATTGTGATTCGTCCGCTGCTGGCCGTGAGCCGGGCGGAACTCATAGCCTACGCAAAAGCACACGGACTCTCCCACGTGGAAGACTCTACCAACCAGACGGACGCATATACCCGTAACCGGATTCGACACAGGGTTATCCCGGAACTGAAGGAAATCAACCCTGCCCTGTGCGCCGCTGTGGCCAACATGACGGAGCTGCTCCGTGCGGATGCACGATATTTAGACGGTCTGGCGGCGGATTTTTTAAAAGAATGGAGCGGTGGGGAAGTTATCCGGATACCGGCGGCGGCGATGAAGGCGCTTGCCCTCCCTGTGAAGAGCCGGGTCGTTTATCAAATGATGGAAAAAATGGGGCTGCGGCCCGACAAGGCGGTGATCGGCGGCGTTTTAGACCTGCTTGCCGGCGGTCGGCCTTCCGGGCGGCTGTCGCTGGGCGGTGGCTGGACGGCTTGCAGGGAATATGAGGACCTTCTATTCAAAAAGGAAACGGTCAGTAAAGCGGACGTCACCCCGGTTCAGGTACCCATAAATGGCAGCGTCTCGATTCCGGAGCTGGGTCTTGTGTTGGAATGCAGAAAGGTTTTTGAAAAAAACTCGGAAAAACAGAATACTTTTCTCTTTCAAAGTGAGGCTATTTGTGGTAATATAACTGCCAGAACACGTTGCCCCGGCGATCATATCGTCCTGTCGGGGCGAAATGGAACAAAAAGTTTGAAAAAGCTCTTTATTGATGAGAAGATCCCCCGCGGTGTCCGGGACAGAATTCTGGTCTTGGCCGACGAAGCCGGCGTCATTGCCGTACAGGGCTTCGGTGTACATCGCCGGTGCCGGGCGGAGGCATATGAAAACGGGATCATCAAAATAACAATAGAGGAGAGGGGCACATGAAAAACGATATGGCGCGCATCCTGTTTACGGAGGAACAGATCCTGGAAAAGGTTCGGGATTTGGGCGTCCGGCTCACAGAGGACTACAAGGGCAAATCCCCCATATTCCTTGGTGTGCTGAAAGGCTCCTTTGTCTTCCTGGCGGATCTGATGCGCCAGGTGGGCGTTAGCTGCCAGGTTGAGTTTATGGCAGTTTCCTCCTACGGGTCCGGCACCAATACAACCGGTGCGGTTAGGATCACGAAGGACTTGAATACAGACATTGAGGGCCGGCATGTGGTGATTGTGGAAGATATTTTGGACAGCGGTCTGACGCTCCATTACCTCCTGCGATATTTAAAAGGCATGAATCCCGCCTCCGTCCGGATCTGCACCCTGCTTGATAAGCCGGAAAGACGGCGGGCGGCTGTGGACGCAGCCTATACCGGCTTTCAAATACCGGATGCCTTTGTGGTGGGCTATGGCCTGGACTATGCGGAAAGGTATCGCAACTTGCCCTATATCGGCATCCTGAAGCCTGAAATTTACGAGGAGTGTGACGCTTGAAAAGAAAACCGGGGAAAGCCAGTGAACTGGGGTTTTACGCGATTATTATCCTGCTTGTTGTGCTGGCGGTCACGCTGCTTCAGCAGCAGGATCGGACGGCGGAATATAAATACTCTGAAATCCGGAGCCTATTTGAAGAGGAAAAGGTCGAGGCGTTTCTCATAGAAGGGGAAAACCTCGTGATCCAGTTGAAGGAGCCGTCGGCGGACAGCTCCAAGACGGTGACCTATACCCTGTACAGCTTCAACCTGTTTTATTCGGATCTAAATGAGTTGATTGTGCGGCAGTACCAAGACGGCATTTTGTCCGACTACGATTACAAGCAGGGGTGGCAGGCACCCTGGTGGACGCAAATGATTCCTTATTTGCTGGTAATCGTGCTATTTGCCGTCGTGTGGTACTTCATGATCGCCAGAACCGGCGGCGGTGACCGGGGCGCAATGCGCTTTGGAAAGGCGAAGACCCGCTTGGGCTCCGATGAAAAGAAAAAGGTAACCTTCGCGGATGTGGCGGGGGCGGACGAGGAAAAGGCAGAGCTGCAGGAAATCGTGGAATACCTGCGGGATCCGAAAAAATATGTGGAGCTGGGGGCCAGGATCCCTACGGGCGTACTCCTTGTGGGCCCGCCGGGCACCGGTAAGACCCTCATTGCTAAGGCGGTGGCGGGGGAGGCCGGAGTACACTTTCTCTCCATTTCCGGCTCCGATTTTGTGGAGCTTTATGTGGGCGTCGGCGCTTCCCGGGTGCGAGATCTGTTTGACCAGGCCAAAAAGGTGGCCCCCGCGATTATCTTTATCGACGAGATTGACGCCGTGGGCCGTCAGCGGGGCGCGGGCATGGGCGGCGGGCACGACGAGCGAGAGCAGACGCTGAATCAGCTTCTTGTTGAAATGGACGGCTTTGGCAGCAATGAGGGCGTCATTGTTATCGCTGCCACCAACCGGAAGGATATCCTGGACAACGCCCTGCTCCGGCCCGGCAGGTTTGACCGGCAGGTCTATGTGGGCCTGCCCGACATCAAGGGGCGGGAGGCCATTTTGAAGGTACACGCCAAGGGCAAGCCCCTTGCCGAGGATGTAAGTCTTGTCAGCATCGCCAAGGGTACGCCGGGCTTTACCGGCGCCGATCTGGAAAATCTGCTCAATGAAGCGGCCCTTCTGACCGCCCGGCGGGGGAAGCGGTTCATTTCCATGACGGAAATGGATGAAGCCGTTTTGAAGGTTATGGCGGGCCCGGAAAAGAAAAGCCGGGTCATTTCCCCGGAAGAAAAGAAACTGACGGCCTATCACGAGGCGGGTCATGCGGTGGCATCCCAATATTTGGAGTGTGTGGATCCGGTGCATCACATTACCATCATCCCCCGCGGTCCGGCGGGGGGCATGACGATCTACAGGCCCCAAGAGGATAAGTCCTTCCGTTCCAGGAAGGACATGAGCCAGCGGATCGTGGCCTGCCTGGGCGGGCGCGTGGCGGAGCAGCTGATACTGCACGATATTTCCACCGGCGCCTCCTCCGATATCCAGCATGCGACGTCGTTGGCCCGGGCCATGGTGACCCAATACGGCATGAGCGAGAAGCTGGGGCCCATCTCCTATGATTCCAGCCAGCAGTCCATTTTTATCGGCCGTGATTTCGCCCAAACAAAGGCCTATTCGGAAAAGGTGGCCGCGCTGATCGACGACGAGGTGAAGCGGATTTTTGACGAGGCCCTGGCCATGTGCGAGGTCATCCTGACGGAGCATAAGGATACGCTGATTGCTACTGCGGAGTACCTCTTAGAGCATGAAACCATGGACGGTGAACAGTTCCGCGCCCTGTGCGAGCAAGCGGCGCTCCCCGGCGGGGAGGGTGTCCAGGGCGGGCCGCCGGAGGACGAAAAGAAGGCATAGGCAAAAAACCCCGCGGACGGGCATACTGCCCATCCTGCGGGGAATGCTTTGCCGGAAAGGATTGACATATGAAGCTGGGAATTGTGGGACTGCCCAACGTAGGCAAAAGCACACTGTTTAACGCCATTACCTGCGCAGGTGCACAGTCAGAAAATTATCCCTTTTGCACCATTGAACCCAATGTGGGCATGGTGCCGGTGCCGGACGACCGGCTGGATTTTCTCGCGGCGCTGTACAGTCCTAAAAAATATACCCCCGCCGTTATTGAATTTGTGGACATCGCGGGCCTTGTGAAGGGTGCGTACAAGGGGGAAGGCCTGGGGAACCAATTTTTAGGGAACATCCGGGGGACGGACGCCATCGTCCATGTGGTGCGCTGCTTTGACGATCCGAATATCGTCCATGTGGAGGGACAATGCGACCCCGTGCGGGATATTGAGATTGTAAATCTGGAGCTGATCATGTCGGATCTGGAGCTGGTTCAGCGGCGGATTGAAAAGGCGAAGAAGAACGCCAAGGGCGATAAGAAATATCTCCGTGAGGCGGAGGTTTTTGAAGCGCTTTTAGCACACCTCAACGACGGGAAACCGGCCCGCAGCTTTTCCAGAACACAGGAAGAGGCGGAAATCCTCCGCGCCACCGACCTTTTGAGCATGAAGCCTGTGATTTACGCCGCAAATCTGGATGAGGCCGCGATGGCCGACGGCGCGGATAAAAATGAATATTACGCCCGGGTGCGTTCGCTGGCGGAGGCGGAGGCGGCGGGCGTACTACCTGTCTGCGCCCGCGTAGAGCAGGAGCTGACGGAGCTGGAGGAAGATGAACGGGCCCTGTTCCTGGCGGAGCTGGGACTGGCCCACTCCGGACTGGAGCGGCTGATTCAGGCCTCCTACAGCCTGCTGGGTCTGATCTCCTTCCTGACCGCCGGGCCGGATGAGGTACGGGCCTGGACGATCCGAGCGGGGACAAAGGCTCCGGCGGCGGCGGGAAAGATCCATTCGGATTTCGAGCGGGGCTTTATCCGGGCTGAAATCGTGGCCTTTGACGATCTGAAGGCGGCAGGCTCCATGGCGGAGGCGAAAAACCGGGGACAGGTCCGGTCCGAGGGAAAAGAATACGTGATGGCGGACGGCGACGTGGTCTTATTCCGGTTCAACGTATAACGCAGCATGGAACATAAAAAGCGAATTGAGAGCATTGACACCATCCGGGGTATGGCTGTGATTCTGATGATCATTTACCATTTCTTATACGATGTGGTCTACTTTCTCGGATTGCCGGCCTGGGTTTTCAATAATCCGGCGTTTACTCTTTTGCAGCCGCTGATCGCGGGCGCCTTTATCACTGTGGCGGGCGTATCCTCCCGATATTCCCGCAGCAATGTGAAGCGGGGCTGTATTGTGCTGATCTGCGCCGTTGCGACTTCAGTGGCTACCTGGCTGGTTGAAACGCCGGTCCGGTTTGGCATCCTGCATTTTATGGGAACCTGCATGGTGCTTTACGGGCTGACCCATAAGCTTTGGGAAAAGCTGCCGGAAAAAGCGGCGCCATTCCTGTATATTTTATTATTTCTAATCACCGGACAGCTTCTGACGCTGATAAATCCTGTGAAAATTCCCTATTTATTCCCCTTCGGCCTGCTCACGGACAGCTTCTATTCCTCCGATTATTTTCCCATATTCCCGTGGTGCTTCGTGTTCCTGTTCGGAGCTTGGCTGGGCGGCCCAATCCGGGCGGGGAAGCTGCCGGACCGGTTTTATACCTGGGGCCTGGCCCCCTTTGCGGCTATTGGAAGAAAGGCGCTGATCCTGTATATTTTGCATCAGCCGGTGCTGTATGGGATCACCATGGCGCTGAAGGCGGTATTATAGAGAGTAGAAACTGACACCTTGAGTGCGGATGAAAAATCAAAAAACCCGGACGGAACGGGGACCGGCGCACAAATTGCATTTTGCGCCGGTCCCCATTTTTTTACAGAACTTGATCGAACAGCTTATAATAGCTCCATTCCTTGTAGAAAGCGGCCGCCTCATCCAGCCCGGCGGGCAGTTCGGTGGAAAGCGCGCCGTTGCCGTCGGCGTAGATCGACCAGGTCAGGATGGGCAGGCTGTCCCGCATCGTGTTGACGGCGGAGAAGAAGGGCGACACGCCGTCCATGCCCAGAAGCTCCATAAGTGCCGGCGCCAGGTAATAAACGCTGTACATGGTTTCACTGGAAAGGGTTGAATTTTTCAGGTTCTCCGAAAGGCTCGTCTGGGATAGCGCCGCGTCGTTGGCCCAGATTATGTAGGGAACCGTATACATTTGCAGCCGCGCCTTGATGTCGCCGCCGAACTGCCCATAGCCGATTTTTTGCAGAATGTCGGTGACACTGGGCAGGTGGTCGCCGAAATAGACCAAAACCACCGGCTCGTCCAGCGCCTCCAGATACTGAATCAGGCGATGGAATTGGGCGTCGGCATCGAGCATGCCTTCAAAGTAGTTGGACAGCGTGTTGATTTCCTCGGGCGTCAGCTCAACGTTCGTGTCAAAGTTGGCCTCCGTACCCGTGAAGTATTTTTCAAAATAGCCGGAATGGTTTTGAATCGTCACGCAAAACTCAAACAGCGGCGCATCGCTTTCCTCCAGATGAGACTGAAATTCCTCAATCAGCAGATCGAAGGTGGCTTCCTCGGATATACGGCCCCCTTTGTTTTGCGTCTCCGGATCAAAGCTGGATTCCAGATAAAGGAAATCGTCAAAGCCAAGATATCGGTAGACGTTGTTCCGGTTATAAAACCAGCCGTTACCCGGATGTATGGCCAGGGTGTCATAGCCCATCCGCTTCAGCGACCAGGCGATGGAGTCCGTATCGCTGCGGATGAAGTTGTAGGGGGAGGTTTCTGTGGAAAGGATCACGGGGCTGATGCCTGTCAGGGAGGAAAACTCCGTGTAAGCGGTGCCGCCGCCATTGACGTCCGCCGCCAGATACCCCGACAGCAAGGCGTCCTCCGCAGCCTCCATAAAATACCTTGTCGGATCCGTATGGTCTGAGAAATCAAAGTGCTCCGACCTGCTCAGATGAGAATAGGCCTCGCCCATAATCATGATGACGTGCGGGGCGGTCTCCCCGCTACCTATTGGCAGGGCCGCCGATTCCAGTGCCTCGTAGTCCGCGGCGGAATAGTTTTCCGGCTTTTGTACCTTCATGGCGGATATATCGTGAATGAAGCTATAAACAAAGCCCTTACAGCCGTATTCCGAATCCTTGCCGCCGAACGTGTAATCAAAGGTGTTGTACAGCTCGTTGTTTGCGTAGGCAAAGCGGTAGCTCAGGGCGGCTGCCACAAGGCAAAGCCCAATCCCCGCAAGGCGGACGGGGAGGGGAATCGCCGTTCGCCGCCATTTCAGAAGGACGAAGGCGCAAAGTGTGCCGGTCAAGAGGACGAGCAGGGCAAGCAGCAGCAGATTCCCGATCCCGTAACTGCCGATCACGCCCAGTGCCTCGCGGGCAAGGCCGATGTCCGCGGGGACGAAGGGATCCTGTCGAAGATTTGTTTTGATCAGGTTGATTGCCGCCATAAGGGAAAAGACAAAGCAGGTCAAAATCGCGCTGAGGGGGGCGTGCCTGAAGACCAGGAACAGCAGGAGGCAAAAAAGCAGGATCGGTATGTAGTTTAAAACGGCAAGCAAAGGCGACGAAAGGCACTGGCGAAGATAGTATTTTATATAACTGCCGGAATTTAAAAGCACCGTAACGGCCCATATTAGGGTTGTTGAAATAAGGATCACGCACAAGGACTGCAAGCCGCTGAGCGTCCATTTCCGTTTGAAGAACCGCTTCTCTTTCAATATTTGATTCACAGATAAATCCCTTTCCAAAAGTGGCAAATCATGCTTCCTTTATAGTGTAAACCCACTGTCAATGTTAAAAAATTCCAAATTACGGCGGCTTGACAAAACGGGGGCGGCATGGTAAAATCCCGCTATAATAGGCCGTGAAGGGGACGGCGGGGATTTTTTAATAAACGCGCTTAAGCACATCAAAAAAGGACCCAGAGAGGGAAGGCCTTGGCTGGAAGCCTGCCCAGCGCTTATTAGATCCCGCGCCCACCGCCCTGGAGCCCCCGGATTGAACGCCCCTTGGGAGGGGCCGGTATGTTCGGGCGCAGGCGTCCCGTTAAGGCGCAAATAAGCGGCGGCGCGCGCGTATGGCTTTACGTGCTGCAAGCAGGGTGGAACCGTGCAGTAAGCACCCCTGAGTGATCAGGGGTGCTTTTGTTGTTCTAGGGAACCACTGAATAAATCCGCGATTACCTAGAACACTGCCACGGCTAAACTGCACCATGTCTTGCGGCATCTTTTTCCGCCGTACTTCGTTGTCCTCCTTGCCTTGCGTCAGCAAGGCTGCGTCGTCCGCCTCGTCTGGAGAAAAAACACTTGCAATCCATAGCACAATTTAGCCGTGCGGAATACTAGGACGATACGAATTTTTTGAAAGGATGGAAAAGCAATGATTAATATTACATTAAAGGACGGCACTGTAATGCAGACGGAGGCGGGAGAAACCTGCCTGGCCGTGGCGGAAACGATCAGCGCCGGGCTGGCCCGGATGGCGCTGGCGGCGGAGGTGAACGGGCGGGTTGTAGATTTGACCACGCCGCTTGAAGCGGACTGCAACCTGAATCTTTTGACCTTCTCGGAGGAGGGCGGGCGTCACGCATTCAGGCACACGGCCGCCCATGTGCTGGCTCAGGCCGTGCTGCGGCTGTACCCAAACACAAGGCTGGCCATTGGCCCCGCCATTGACGACGGATTTTACTACGATTTTGAAAGTGAAACCGTCTTTACCCCAGAGGTTTTGGAGAAAATCGAAGGGGAGATGGGGAAGATCATCAAAGAAAAATTACCGATTCAGCGGTTTTCCCTGCCCCGGGAAGAAGCCCTGGCTTGGGCGGAAAATGAAAACCAGCCCTATAAGACGGAGCTGATCCGGGAACTACCGAAGGACGCGGAGATTTCCTTTTACCGGCAGGGCGAGTTTACCGATCTTTGCGCCGGCCCGCATATTCCCGATACGGGAAGGCTTAAGGGGAACGCCCTGAAGCTGACCTCCTGCACCGGGGCCTATTGGCGGGGACGCTCCGAGAATAAGATGCTCCAGCGAATCTACGGTACCGCTTTTCTTAAAAAGGCGGAGCTGGAGGACTATTTGGCCCGGATTGAGGAAGCCAAAAAGCGGGATCACAGAAAGCTGGGCCGGGAGCTGAAGCTGTTTTTGCTGACGGAGGAGGGGCCGGGCTTCCCGTTTTTTCTGCCAAATGGCATGATCATTAAAAATCTGCTGGTGGATTATTGGCGAGAGATCCACAGAAGGGCCGGGTATCAGGAAATTTCCACCCCCACAATCCTGTCCCGCGCCCTTTGGGAGCAGTCGGGTCATTGGGGGCATTATGACAACAATATGTACACCACCGTCATCGACGAGGAAGATTTTGCCATCAAGCCCATGAACTGTCCCGGCGGGATGCTTGTCTATAAGTCGGAGATGCACTCCTATCGGGATTTGCCCCTGCGGATCGCCGAGCTGGGCCTTGTCCACCGGCACGAGCTCTCCGGGGCGCTCCACGGCCTGATGCGGGTGCGGAACTTTACCCAGGACGACGCCCACATCTTCATGACCTCGGCGCAAATTGAGGCGGAGATTGTGGGCGTGATCCGCTTGATTGACCAGGTTTACAGCCAATTCGGCTTCGGTTATCACGTGGAGCTTTCGACCATGCCGGAGGATCATATCGGAGACGAGGAAACGTGGGAAAGGGCCACGGAGGTTCTGCGGTGCGCCTTGGCGGCCGCAGGGAAGACGTTCGTCGTAAACGAGGGGGACGGCGCGTTTTACGGCCCGAAAATCGACTTTCATCTGGAGGACTGCCTGGGCAGAACCTGGCAGTGCGGGACGATCCAGCTGGATTTCCAGATGCCGGAGCGGTTTGACCTGGAGTATATCGGCCCGGACGGAGAAAAGCACAGGCCTGTCATGATCCATCGGACAGTCTTTGGCTCCATTGAGCGGTTTATCGGCATTTTGACGGAGCATTTTGCCGGGGCATTCCCCCTTTGGCTGGCGCCCGTGCAGGTGGTGGTGCTGCCCATTACGGACAGGGCCCGGGAGTACGCCCAAGCAATGGCGGACACCCTGGCGCAGGCCGGAATCCGGGTGGAAACGGATTTCCGGAACGAAAAGATCGGCTATAAAATCCGGCAGGCCCAGATGCAAAAAATCCCCTATATGCTGGTGCTTGGTGACCGAGAGGCAGAGAACCGCCAGGTCACGGTGCGCACCAGGGCCGACGGCGACCAGGGGGCCATGGAGCCGGAGGCGTTTTTGCAAAGGCTCCGGGCGGAAATCGACACCAGGGCCAATGCATAATCTAACCCCCGCCTCCGTAAAATAATACGAAGCTAAAAACAAGCCCTTCCGGTTCCGCTCACACGAGGAGAAACCGGAAGGGCCGCTGATTCTGTCTTTTGGAGGCGTATCGATGCTGCATAAAAAAAGAGAACTGATTTTTTCCCTGTCGATTGTGTTTGCCCTGAATATCCTGATTATTTCGGTAGTACAGCTGTTGGCTCGGCAGGCGCTCATTTGACCTTGGCGCGCCTTTTAAAAAGGACAAATAGAATGCCAGCCAGCGCGGCGATAGATATTCCAATTCCGGCATATAGCCCGGGCGGGCTGTACACCAGCTCGACCCGGTGACCGCCCTCGGTGACCGGGATGGCAAGGAGCGCGTCCGCGAACTCCACAGGGGCCGTCTCCGCGCCGTCTACATATACGGTCCATCCGGCGTCGTATGAAATTGTTAACACAACAAGCCCGTTCTCCGCCGCCGTTACGGACGCGTCCAAATATCCGCTGCCGTAATCGGCGACCCGCAGCTCCGATGCCCGCAGCTGGGATATGACGCTGGTAAACCGGGGCATATCCAGGCTGTAAAAGACACCCACAGGATCACCTTCGGCCTCCACGGTTACGGAAACCTCCGTGCCCGACGGAAAGGCACCGATGTATTGCACACAGTCGGTTTCGTTTGAAAACAGGTCGGAAATGAACGTTCCGTTTACCAAAAGCCGTGCGCCGCGCCCGCCGCCGGAAAACCAGGCGTACACAGGGGATCCGTCGGAAACAAACGCATAGGACGCCGTGCCCGCTTCCCTGATTGTGGCGCAGGCAAGGGGCAGGAATACATCCGCGTCCATACCTGTTAGTGTGCGCACCAACCGGTTTTGGGTGCGGAGGGGGTTGCTGTCATAGGCGAAGGCGGCTTGGGCGTCTGCCGGAACCGCATAGCCGATGGAGAGCGCGTAGGGATTCAAATAAAGGGCCGTGCCGCCGTTTTCCGCCGCCGTGTCGTAATAAGGAGACACCGCCCGCTCTGAGAGGACATACCGGACGGAAAAAAGCGCGTCCGTTACCATGGTAGCGCCGAAGTAGGAGCTCCAGAAATAGCTTTGGGCAAAGCCAAGTCTTGAAAGCAGAGCATTCAACGACCGGTTATAGGCCGAGCTGTAATGGGTGACGCCGTTGTAGCCGAAGGCGATGGCCTCGTTTTTGCTCCGCTCGGATGTAGCCCCGACCCGGAAAAAACCGTCCTGATCCGCCTTGGCCGCCTCGATCAGCGGGGTGCGCGTCTCCTTGTAATCGTGATAGGAGGCGTAGGACTCGTAGCCGAATTGGGCGTCCAGGCCGGAGAGAATGCCTGTCGTGTTGCCGTACATGTCCAGAAGGCTAAGGGCGGCAAGCAGGCCCGCGGCGGCACGGGGAAGCGCCAGCCTGTGGAAGACCCGGTAAGCGGTCAGGAGTATGAAGAAGGAGAGGACAAAGCTGTAGCGATAGGGGAACCAGTTTGGGTACTGGAACAGATGCCAGATTCGATCCAGGCCGCTTATCCACAGGCTGACAAACAAAACCGCCGTCAAAAGGGCAGCTGCCGCCTTGCTGCGGCGGTCAAAGGCTTTTTGGAAAAAGAACGCGAGGAAAAAGACAAAAGCCAAAGCGCCGCAATAGAGAAAGGGCGCGCCCGAATTTGTCAGGGAGTCATAGCTGCCGGGCAGGAGCTTTTGCAGGAAGGCGGGGATCGTAAAATTGAAAATGCCGCCGTAGTCCGCATTTTGGCCGCCCAGCTTCCCTTCGATAAGGGACATCAGGGACGGCAGCAGCAAAAAGGCGGCTAACGCGGCGGCTAAAAGCGCCGCCCCGATCAACCCGCGCAGGCAGGCGCACAGGGTCCGCCCGGAAAGTCCCTCCTCAAAGCACCGGTACAGCAGGTAGAGGAAGGAAAAAATACCCGTCATATAGGTGATATAATAGCTGGAAATCAGTGACGCGAACAGGGCGGCGGCAAAGACGGCAAAGCCCTTGCCGCCGACGATTCTTTCCACGCCCAGAATCAGAACAGGAAGCCAGATGACCCCGTCCAGCCACATAATGCACATGGAGTAAGCGATGTTGTAGGACATCAGACCGTAGAAGGCTGAAAAAAGAACGACGGGCCAGCCGGCCTTGCCGAAGCGGAATCGCAAAAACAGGCTGAAGGAAAGCCCCGCCAGCCCGATTTTCAGGACGGTCAAAAACAATAAGGCCACCGGCATACTGGAATTTGGGCAAAGGAGGGTCAAAAAAGATAAAGGACTGGATAAATAGTAGGTAAACACGCCGATGTAATTCCCGCCCAGAGCCTTTGGCCAGCTGAACAGGATATCCCCCGACTTCAGGCCGCAGAAAAATTCCACATACTGGTCGGACAGATCCATAATTAAAACCGAGCGGTCCCCAAAGGGGGCCATGCCCATGGACGCGAAGGCCAGCAACAGGAGCGATGCGGGGATAAGAAAAGAAAGGGTCCCGGACAGGACGGCGCTTTTTTTATTCCCCATTTCCGCCGCCCGCTTCCTTAATGATATACAGAGGGCGCTTTTTTGCCTCATCAAAGGTTTTTGCCAGGTATTGGCCTAAAATGCCGGTGCAAAACAGCTGGATACCGAACAGAAACAGGATGATGCAGACCAGCGACGACCAGCCATAGGCCGAGCCGCCCCAGGTTAATTGCCGGACGATTACGACAATAATAGCGATAAAGGCGATTGCGCAAAGGAGCAGACCCAGTACGGAGGAAAGGGCCAGCGGGAGCGTTGAGAAGGAAATCACCGCATCGTTGGCATAAAGCAGCAGATCCAGAAAGGACCATTTGGACACGCCCTTTGTCCGCCTTATGTTTTCACAGTCGATCCATTTTGTCTTAAAGCCCACCCATGAAAAAATACCCTTGGAGTACCGGCTTGTCTCCTTGAGGGATAAGACGGCGTCCGTCATTTGCCTGGTCATCAGGCGAAAGTCTCGGGCTCCCGCCACAATGTCAATTTTGCAGAGCTTGGTCATAAGGCCGTAAAACCGGCGGGCAAAAAAAGAACGGAGCTTGGGCTCTCCCGCCCGCGTAACCCGCCGCACGGCGGCGCAGTCGAAGCCCTCTCTGGTAACCGCCTCGTGCATTTGGGGCAGGAGCTTTGGGGAGTCCTGCAGGTCGGCGTCCATAATGCAGACGTAATCGCCGGCGGAATGCGTCATTCCCGCGAGCATGGCGGCCTCTTTCCCAAAATTCCGGGAGAAGGACAGGAACCTGACCCGCGAGTTTGCTTCCGCCAACGCCTTCATGACGCCGCAGGTATCGTCTGTGGAGCCGTCGTCCACCAGAATATACTCAAACTCCGCCGCCGGAAGGCTCTGCGCGGCGTCCTGAAGCGCGTCGAAGGTGACCGGCAGGGATTCCGCTTCGTTGTAGCAGGGAATGATAATTGAGATTAAATCCTTTTTCATAGGAGGACCCTCTGCCCATTACAGTCTCCGCTGTGGCGGGAGCTGAAAAGGCGGTTCAGTTTACGGCATTCGTAAAAACGGCATAGACGCTTTGCGGTTATTATAGCATAAATTGAGATTTTATCAAGTCGTGAGTCCTCATGTGTGAACAGGCGCGGAATTGGGCATAATAATCTGAAAACTACCTTGAAAGGGGAGCGATTTTTATGTATCCAGTTGCGTTTTTTGACACAAAGACCTATGATCGGCCCTGGTTTGACGCGCTGCAAAAGAAATATGGCATCCAATTGAAGTATTTTGAGAGCAGATTAGGGCCGAACACAGCCCTGATGACCCAGGGCTGCCGTGCGGCCATCGCCTTTGTGAACGACGACTTGAGCGCCGCCACTATTGATACGCTTTGCAAAAACGGGGTGGAGGCGGTGGCTATGCGCTGCGCCGGCTTCAATAACATTGACCTGCAGCACGCCGCCGGAAGGCTGCGGATTTTCCGCGTCCCGGCCTATTCCCCGAACGCGGTGGCGGAGCACGCCATGGCCCTGCTGCTTAGCCTGAACCGGAAAATCCACCGGGCTTATAACCGGGTTCGGGAGTACAATTTCAGCCTGAAGGGCTTGACCGGCTTCGACTTAAAGGGGAAGACGGTGGGTGTTGTGGGAACGGGGAAGATCGGGCAGGCGTTTATTGATATCTGTTTTGGTTTCGGCATGAAGGTGCTGGCCTATGACCCCAACCCCGTCTGGGGCGGCGGCGTGGAATACGTCAGCTTCGATACGCTGTGCAGGCAGTCGGACGTGATTTCCCTCCACTGTCCCCTGACAAAGGACAGTTATCATATGATCAGCCGCCACGCGCTTTATATTATGAAGGACGGTGTTTACATCCTGAATACCTCCAGAGGAGCCCTGATCGACAGCGAGGCGCTCCTGGACGCACTCAAGACCGGTAAGGTGGGCGCCGCGGGGCTGGACGTCTATGAGGAGGAGAGCGACTTTTTCTATGAGGACGCTTCGGAAGAAATTATCCGGGATGATAAGCTGAAGCTCCTGCTCAGTACGCCTAACGTGCTGATCACCTCCCATCAAGCATTTCTGACGGAGGAGGCGCTGCGGAATATCGCGGAGGAGACGCTGAAAAACCTCAGCAGTTACTTCGAAGGGCGGCGGGCGGACAATGAGGTGGTTTACGAGCAACTGGCCGCCGCCAGGTAACAAAACAACCGCTTTGGCCGTTAATTTGTCCAAAGCGGTTGTTTTTGCATGTTTCTTATTTTACCAGATCCGCGATTTCCGCGGCAAAGTTATCTTCCTTTTTCTCGATGCCCTCTCCCTTTTCAAACCGGATGAAGGACTTGACAGTGATTTGGCCCCCAAGCTGCTTTGCTACCGCCGCCACATGCTTTTCAACGGTAAGCTTGTTTTCCTTGACATAGGGCTGGTTCATCAGGCAGATTTCCTCGAAAAATTTGTTCATCCGGCCCTTTACCATATTTTCAGCGATTTGCCGGGCCTTGTCATCGGGTAAGCTTTTCGCCTTATTTTCCTCAATTGCCTTGGTCAGCTGAATGGCCTCTTCCTTTTTAATCTCCGTCTGATCCACAGAGGCGCTGTCCAGATACATGGGCCGCATGGCGGCAATCTGCATGGCAAGATCCTTGCCAAGGGTGATAACCTCCGCGCTGCCCCTTAAATTGTCCGAGACCTCCAGGTTTACCAGTACGCCGATCCGCCCGCCCATGTGGACATAGTCTACCGTATCGCCGGTGTCATAACGGGCAAACCGGCGTACCCTGATGTTTTCACCGATGACCAGAATCTTTTCCTGCTGCATCTGGGTAACCGTCAGATCGCTGCCGGGGTATTGCAGGTTCATCAGCGCGTCCAGATCGGCGGGGTTCTGATCCGCCACAAGCTTTGCCACATCTGCCGCGAAGGTTTGGAAGACCTGGTTTTGAGCGACAAAATCGGTTTCCGCGTTGATCTCCGCGATCGCAACCGCGCCGGAATCCCCGACGGCAGTGGCAACGATGCCCTCAGCGGCCACCCGGCCCGCCTTCTTTTGGGCGGCGGCCAGCCCCTTTTCCCGCAGGTACTGGACGGCCCCGTCCATATCTCCGTCTGACGCCACAAGGGCCTTTTTGCAGTCCATCATGCCAACGCCGGTCATTTCACGCAGCTTTTGTACGTCCTTTGCTGAAAATGCCATAATTCATTCGTTCCTTTCCTTCATTTGAACGGCCCCTCCGGCCTGTATCAAGCGACAGCGCGGAGCGGGCCGTTTCCAGTTCTAATTCTCTCCCGCTTCCTCAGCGGCCTGTTCCTTCTCCTCTGCCTGGGCCTCGACGGCCTGCGCCTCATCGACACCCTGGCGGCCTTCCTGCACGGCGTTGGCCATCGTTTGGGAGATCAGCCGGATGGCCCGAATCGCGTCGTCATTACCGGGGATGACGTAGTCGATCTCGTCAGGGTCGCAGTTGGTATCAACAATGGCCACGATCGGAATTCCCAGCTTCCGGGCTTCCGAAATGGCGTTTCGCTCTTTCCGGGGATCTACGATAAATAGCGCGCCGGGCAGTTTTTTCATATCCTTCACGCCGCCTAGATATTTTTCCAGCTTGGCGATCTCGTTTGTCAGCTTAATGACTTCCTTCTTTGGGAGCATGTCAAAGGTGCCGTCCTCCTGCATCTTGCGGAGCTGCGCCAGCCGGTCGATCCTTGTGCGCATTGTCTTGAAGTTGGTCAGGATGCCGCCCAGCCAACGGGCGTTTACATAATACATGCCGACTCGGGCCGCTTCCTCCCGGATGGCGTCCTGCGCCTGCTTCTTCGTTCCGACGAACAGGATGCTTTCCCCGTTTTCCGCCAGCTCCCGCACGAATTTGTACGCGTTTTCCAGCTTCTTTACGGTCTTTTGCAGGTCGATGATATAAATCCCATTGCGCTCCATATAAATGTAGGGCGCCATTTTTGGATTCCACCGCCTAGTCTGGTGGCCAAAGTGCACACCGGCCTCCAAGAGCTGCTTCATTGATACGACTGCCATGTTATTCCTCCTGATTTTTTGTTATTACCGCCACCCGGTTCATTCAAATGCGACCACCTGCTCGGACTGGCTGCAGGCACAAGGCGCATGCGTCGCCAAGTGTGTGTAAATGCCAAAATAGTATAGCAGAAAATGCCGGACTTTGCAAGTGGAAAATTTGAAAAATGCAAACAAATGCAAAAAACTGATGTGTTCGGGTGTCAATGATGCGTGAAAAAGCGGGCGAATTTGCCCGCTTTTTCAATGGGTTCTTCACGCCAAAATCTTTTTCAAATTCGCGAACCGGGGCAGGGAGCTGACCAAGGGCCTGTCCGGCTCGCCCTGAATTAACGGCTCCACATAATCGATAAACGTCTCCGTCACGCCGTTCGCTTCCGGGGTGATCCATTCCAGCGGTACCTTTTTTTCCAAATTTGCCACATCCTCCAGGGGCATCAGCTTCGGCTGGCAGGTGTATTTCCCATTTTCCCGGGTGCAGGAGAAGGCGACCATTTTTCCGGTCTCACCGGCAACGGCGCTTTCCACAGCCACACGCCCTGCCATATACGCCTCGTCAATGTCCGTCTGGGCGGCCAGATGGGCGCCGCAGCGCTGCAGGAGGCTCAGCTCGATTCCACGCACCTTGGCCCCGGTCTCCTTTTTTACAATATCCGCCAGAGTCGCCGCCAGGCCGCCCAACTGGGCATGGCCGAAGGCGTCCCGTCCCAGGTCGCCCATGCCATACTCCGAAATGAAACGGCCGTCCTTGTCGTGAATTCCCTCGGAGGCCACGACGATGACCTTGCCCTCCGCCTGGTAGATGCGCTTCACATCCGTTAAAAATTTCTCCATGTCGAAATTCGCTTCCGGCAGATAGACCAAATCCGGCCCGGCCCCATAGCGGGAGGCCAGGGCGGCGCTTCCGGCCAGCCAGCCCGCGTGGCGGCCCATGACCTCAATAATGGTCGCCTGGCCGGTATCGTAGACCCGGGCGTCCTTATAGACCTCCATACAGCTGGTGACAATATATTTCGCGGCGCTGCCGAAGCCAGGGCAGTGATCGGTGCCGAACAGATCGTTGTCAATGGTTTTGGGCACGCCCATGACCCGGCATTCGTAGCCGCACCTTGCCATAAAACGGCTGATCTTATTGCAGGTGTCCATGGAATCGTTGCCGCCGTTATAGAAGAAGTAACGGATGTTATACTTTTTAAAAATCTCCAGAATCCGCTGATAATCCGTATCGTCCGCTTCCGGCTCCGCGATTTTGTAGCGGCAGGAGCCCAGCTCGGAGGAGGGGGTGTGCAGCAGCAATTGAAGCTCCTGGGCGTCCTCCTGGCCCATATCATAGAGCTTTCCGTCCAAAACGCCCTTGATTCCGTTGGCCGCGCCGTAAACCTGTGTGATGCAGGGCGTGTCCAGCGCGGTCCGGATTACGCCGTAGGCGCTGGCGTTTATGACGGCGGTGGGACCGCCGGATTGCCCGATAACACAAGCCCCTTCAAGCGGTTTATTCATATGATTGCCTCCTTATTGATATTCTATTGGATAGGATACCATATTTTCATCATAATATAAAGGGGCTGCTTGGTAAAATCCATCTTTATTTTTGGGAAGCTTTATGTTAAAATATATGCAAATACAGAAAAGAAAGGAATGAGCATATATGCCACTCACTACGTCTGTGGAGATGTTTAAAAAAGCCTATGACGGCGGGTACGCCATCGGCGCGTTCAATGTCAATAACATGGAGATTGTCCAGGGCATTACGGAAGCGGCCAAGGAGGTAAGCGCTCCATTGATTCTCCAGGTATCTTCCGGCGCCCGAAAGTATGCCAATCATACCTATTTAATGAAGCTGGTGGAGGCGGCGATTGCCGAAACGGGGCTGCCCATCTGCCTGCATCTGGATCACGGCGATACCTTTGAGCTGTGCAAATCCTGCATTGACGGCGGCTTCACCTCTGTTATGATCGATGGGAGCCATCATAGCTTTGAGGACAATATTGCCCTCACAAAGCAGGTGGTTTCCTACGCCCATGACCGCGGCGTCGTGGTGGAGGGGGAGCTTGGCCGCTTGGCCGGGATTGAAGACGCGGTGAACGTATCGGCGGAGGACGCCTCTTACACCCGCCCGGAGGAGGTCGAGGAATTTGTGACTCGGACAGGGGTAGACTCTCTGGCCATCGCCATCGGCACCAGCCATGGCGCGTATAAGTTCAAGCCGGGCCAAAAGCCCCAGCTCCGATTTGATATATTGGAAGAGGTAGAAAAACGTCTGCCCGGCTTCCCAATCGTCCTCCACGGCGCTTCCTCTGTCATTCCGGAATACGTCAAAATGATCAACGAAAACGGCGGCAATATGCCCGACGCCGTCGGGATTCCGGAGGATATGCTCCGGCAGGCTGCCAAAATGGCGGTCTGCAAGATCAATATTGATTCCGACCTACGCCTCGCCATGACCGGCACCATCCGGAAGTACCTCGCGGAGCATCCGGATCATTTCGATCCCCGCCAGTATTTGAAGCCCGCCCGCACGAACATTATGGCGCTTGTCAAGCACAAGCTGATTAACGTGCTGGGCTGTGACGGCAAAGCGTAATAATTTTAAAAAATTCGCGCGTATACGGCTGCAAGGCGGTTGTATACGCGCGTTTTCCATTGGAACGCCGACTTCAGTGCCGCTTCAGATAGCGACCTCTGCCGGGACTGCCTGTAAAAATGCCGTTTTCCACAATAATCTCTCCTTGGGACACCGTCATCACGGGCCTCCCCGTGAGCTGCATCCCTTCATAGGGGGTATAATCTACATTTTCATGGAGGCGTGATTGCGTCACGACCCAGCTCGCGGTGGGGTCGAACAGCACCAGGTCGGCGTCCAGGCCCGGGACAATATCACCCTTTCTGTCACCCAGACCGAATATAACGGCGGGTGACGTACAGCACAGGCGCACCATCCGGGGGAGCGGCATACGGCCTTGGAGGCATTCCGAAAACAGCAGGGACATCCGCAGCTCCACGCCGGGAGCTCCCGTGGGGCAAAGCGTGAAGTCCGCCGCGCCGCGCTGCTTTTGGGTTTGAAAGAAGAAGGGGCAGTGATCTGTACCGATTACGTCAATGTCCGTGGACGCCAGGCCCGCCCAGAGCGCGTCCAGATCCTGCTGTTTCCGCAGGGGTGGGCACATGATGTATTTCAGCCCTTCTGCGTCGTCGTCATAGCGGCTGTCGTCCAGATACAGGTATTGGGGGCAGGTCTCGGCAAAAATATTCCGCTGACCCGCTTCCCGCAGGGCGGCAAGGGCCATGAGACCCGCTTTGGAGGAAAGATGCACCACATACACCTGCGGTTCACCCGCCGCCTTCGCCAGGGAGAGAAAGCGGTACACCGCCTCGGCCTCCGCCTCCGGCGGACGGCTTACGGGATGGAATCGGGCCTGGGTTTTTTCCGCCTGTTTCAGCTCTGCGCGCAAATGGCTGACAATGGCGTCGTTTTCACAGTGAGCGCAGATCACAAGGCCCAGTTCCTTTGCCCGAACCAGCACGCTGAGCGCGTCCGGGTCGGAGAGCATATTGGGCCGATAGGTCAGATACAGCTTCAGGCTGGTGATCCCATCGGCCTTCAGGCGTGCCATATCCAGGAGCACATCGTCGTCTACATGCTGGAAAACGCCGTGAAAGCCGTAATCAACCACCGACCGGGCGGCAAGGTTATGGTACACCTCCGCCTGATGGGTCAGGCGGCAGCCCGGCGGACCAAAGGCCATGTGGTCGATGACTGTGGTCGTGCCCCCGAAGGCCGCGGCGATTGTCCCGGTGTAAAAATTGTCGGAGGCGCGGGTGAAGCCCACATCCAGGTCAAAATGGGTGTGGGGATCCACGCCGCCGGGCAGCAGATATTTTCCGTTGGCGTCAATCACATGGGCGTCCCGATCCGGCAGGCCGCGGCCAAGGGCGGTAATTTTTCCGTTCTCCGCCAGCAGGTCGCCGGTAAAAATCCGGTTGCTGTTTACAATAAAAGCATTTCGAAATAACAAGCGTTGCATGCGCCCACCCCTTAAAAATAGAATTCCGGTCAAAGCAGCTTCCGGTCATAGGCCGTGTCAATATCCGTGAGGGGCCTGCCCGTTTTGATGGGAACGGGGACAAGGGCCTCCGGATGGCGGTCTTTCACGGCGCGGCCCCCCTCGCCGTCCTGTAGGGCGAGCAGCTCGCCGCGGAACACACTGGAAAACAGGACAGGGGAGGACGGCGTATCGTCAAAGAAGGGAAACACGATTTTCCCCGGCGCGGCCTTTTCCAAAAGCGCCAGAACCGTTTCCGCATCCAGAAGCGGCTGGTCGCAGGGGAAAAACATATAAAAATCGGCGTCAGACGCCAGGACGCCCAGCCGGATGCTTTCGCATTTTCCCCGGGCCGGTCGGGTGTTTTTGTGACGCCGCACCGGATACGGCCGGGCCAGCGCAAGCACCGCCGGATCGGCGGCGACGAAATGAATGGCATGAAAGGGCAAGGCACAGGCCAGCTCCAGGGTATAGACGGCCAGGGGCTTATTTTGAAATTTCCATAAAAGCTTATTGTCCCGCCCAAAGCGGTGGGAGAAGCCGGAGGCCATTAGGATCGCGTCAACGCGCCGCATCCGCCCACCTCCGATTTGTTAAATAAAAATACGCCTCCAGCGCCGCGCCGCCCAGACAACGGGCTTTGTCTGAGATGGTATGGATATCCACGCCGGTGCGCGGATCAATGTCTGCAATTTTCAGGCCCGCTTCTACCGTCAATCCCTCCCGGATCAGGCCCCTCAGCAATCCGCGAAAGGGGGCGCAAACCGCTTTGTCCTCGACGGAAAGGACAGGCTCGCCCCGCTTCACAATATCGCCTATTTTCCTGTTATGGACGACCACGCCGCCGCAGGGGGCGCGGAGTACCCGCTGGGCGCTTTTGCCCAAAATCTCACCGGGGACGCCCGTATCTGGCATGGCGCTTCCCTTTAAAATCAGGCGGCCAAGGGAATGCCCCCGCATGGTTTCAATCACGGCGTCCACATCCGCCCCCGCCGTGAAGCCCGGGCCCAGCGCGATTGTGACGGGGGCCATACGCCGGTTGGTATTCATATTTCGTTTGGCGATGATGGCGTCCACCACGGCCGCGGGCTTTAGGGCGGCGATGGATGCCCCGTCCGGGTCAACCAGGAGGGGGATCTCGTCCCCGGACAGGCAGGCCTCAATTGCCCGGATATCCGGAATCCGCCGGGCGGTCATGTCCTCCACCGTCTTAACGCCGTCATACACCGCCTCGCACAGGGCGGCCCCGCGCCGGATGGCCGTTGGGGCGGGGGACTCCAGCACCAGTACCGGACATCCTGCCCGGTAGAATTTTTGGATCACCCCCGTGGCAAGGTCGCCGCCGCCCCGTATGAGAATCAGACCGTTCATTCGCATGGAAGCCTCTCCTTTATAGCGCATGCCAGATCGTATTCCGGGTACAGCCCGCTATGCAGGCGTCCGGCGTGAAGGAGCAGTTGGCAAGCACGGCCTCCAGCAGGCGGCGTGCGGCGCGCAGCTGGGCCTGATCCGTCACGCCGTTTATCACAAGGGCCGTTTTTCCAATTCTGCGCCGCAACATGCCGCCCGGGTGGCAGAGCATGGCGGCTATGGCACGGATGTCAATCGGATCGCCCTCCGAAAGGCCCGTCTGGGTCAGAAACAAGGGAAGGTGATGTACCGTTTCCGGCGTTGCCGGACGGTTTAACGCCAGGATGTTCACCACGCCGATCGTATGGGTTGCAAAGTCCGGAATCACCGGTTCGTACGGCTCATAGCCCTTGCAAAGCAGCCCCCGTGATCCGTCGGCTTCCATCAGGACAAGGTCATAGGACTGCTGAAGCTCCGAAAGAAGGGCCAAAGGGAGGGCAGTCAGCTTGCCTGTGGCCTCGTCCAAAACGCCAAAACATTGGATGCCTGCCCGGGGCTGATGGCGCAGGCATTGGGCTGGTGTGATACAAAGCGCCGCGCCCTGCATGGGCCGGATTCTTGCGGTTGGGGTGACCAGCACCTTCTGCTCATCAAGCTCCCTTGCCAGAAGGGCAATCAGGGAGGTCTTGCCGCCGCAGCCGATTACCGCCGCCCTGCCGCCGCTGGACAGCCCTAAGAGTCCTGACAGGCTCATATCGCAATCAGCCTCTCCGCTCCGGCCAGACGGCTTGTAATATTGAGCATATCGGTGACTGTACCCACCGCCGTTTTGCCTTGCAGACCGTAAAAATTCACGCAGGTGCCGCAGGTGAGAACCTCTACGCCCCGCTCCGCCAGGGCCTTCAGATCGTCTATGGTATCGGCGCCCTCGGCAGTCAAAAACGCGCCGCCATTCAGGAAAATCACGTGGGCGGGAAGGGGGGTAATCTCTGTCAGGGAGAATAAAAAGCCCTTCATCAGCATACTGCCCAGAACATCGGAACCCTTGCCAAATTCCCGGCTTGTAATCAAAACCGTGGGGCCGTCGGCGGTTGGAACGGGGGAGGGGGGCGCGGTTTCCAAAGGAGGGGTATTCGGGCTGCGGGTGACGGCGACGGTATAAACGCCGCCTTCCTCCGATTGGGCATAGCCATAGCCCATGCCCGCCGCCATCTTTTCCAGGTTCTGCGCAGCCGCAAGGTTATCCACCGTCACTTGGACAGCCTCCGCTTCCTCCAACGCTTTTTTGGTTTCGATTACCGGAATGGGGCAGGGGCGCCCTGTCATATCCAAGTATTGCATCGCAACACGCTCCGATCCGAGTCATAGTTTTATCCAAATTCCAGCGGGCTTTCCTTGCGGGAAAGGACGCTGCCGATAATGGCGGCGGCAGGATCGTCCGCCTGAATTTTTCGCAAAAGGGAGGCCGCCTGCGCCTGCTCGACGCTGATCAAAAGGCCGCCGGAGGTTTGGGGGTCGAACAACAGCTCCTGCAGACCAAAGGGAAGCCCGGCTACCTGCCCGGCAAGACGGACGGCGTGATTCCGGTTCCGTTGGCCCGCGGCGGTCACAAGGTATTCCTCTGCGTATGCCCGGGCTTCCGGGATATAAGGGAGGGCGTCCGGGAAAATGCGGAGTGTGACGGCGTTGCCTGCCATTTCCAGCCCGTGGTTCAAAAATCCAAAGCCAGTGATATCCGTACAAGCCCCGACGTCGTATCCCAGCAGCTTCTCCGCTGCATACCGGTTCAGCCGTTCCATACAGGCGACGGCCGTTTCCACAGCCGCGCCGCTTGCCGCACCGCCCCGGGCCGCCGCCAGAATAATCCCTACCCCCAGGGGCTTTGTCAGGATCAGGCTGTCGCCGGGCCTTGGGGTGTTGTTTCGCAGGAGCCGCTTCCGCTCCACAAGCCCTGTCACCGACAGGCCGTATTTGGGTTCCTTGTCGTAAATGGAGTGTCCGCCGCCCAAAGCCGCGCCTGCTTCGGCGGTCTTCTCCGCGCCGCCCGCCAAGATCTCCGCCAAAACGTCGAGATCCATCTTTTCGGGGAAGCAGACAAGGTTCAGTGCAAGAATCGGCGTACCGCCCATCGCGTACACGTCGCTTAGGGCGTTGGCGGCGGCGATTCGCCCGAAGGTGCGCGGATCGTCCACCATCGGCGAAAAAAAGTCCGCCGTAGAAACTAGGCAGCGGTCATGATCCAGCGCGTAGACCGCCCCGTCGTCTGAGGCGTCATAGCCAACCAGAAGGCCGGGCGCGGGAAAGGGGGGGATTTTTGCCAACACGTCCGCCAAAACGCCGGGGGCAAGCTTCGCGCCGCAGCCGCCGGAGGTACAGCTTGCGAGAATAGATGATTCCATTATATCTCCTTTCCAGGCCTGAAGCAATCGTAGGTGCTGCCGACGTTCCCCGGTGTTCGGAGATATATGTCGCCGATGCGTATGCCGGACAGGGCGGCAAGGGCCGCGTTGAGGGTATTTGGCGGAATCCGGAGGCACAATCCGCATCCCGCCCGGATAGAAGAGGGGAGGGACATGACCTTTACGGGGAGCTTTGCCGAAATCAGGGCCGCCTCGCCCTCGATTGCGTCATGGGTATCGTCAAAGGTTATAACCAGCTCCGTTTCCTTCATCGGCTCACAATCCCTTCGCGATTACCGCCACCGCCCGGACGCCCGCGTCGATCTCCTCAGGCGTGTTGAAGTAGCCGAAGGAGAAGCGCACCATCCCCTGGCCGGCAGTGCCGAAGCGCCGGTGCAGGAGCGGCGCGCAATGGATGCCGGGGCGGGTAGCGATCCCATACCGTTCCCATAACAGGAGGGCCGCCTCCTCCGAGGAAAGCTCGCCAATATTCAGGGCGGCAATGGGCAGGCGCTCCCCGCTAAAATCCGCCCCGTAGACGCGAACGCCGGAAATGTCCTCCACACCTTCCAAAAAACGCCGCGTCAGCGCCATCTCCTTTTGTCGGATCGCGTCCGGCCCGATCCGGCTTATGAAGGCGGTCCCGGCCTCCAGGGCGCATAGTCCGTGGGCGTTGGCGGTTCCCGCCTCAAACACACCGGGCATCCGGGGCGCTTGGCAGGGGGCAAAGCTGTCCGAGCCGGTGCCCCCTGTTTTGACCACGCGAAAGGGCAAATCGTCCCCGGCGATGATTCCACCTGTGCCCTGGGGGCCGAGCAGCCCCTTATGGCCGGTGAAGCAGATCACATCCGCCATGTTGGCCGTTATTTCCAAGACGCCCAGGGTTTGGGCCGCGTCCAGGATCAGAGAAATGCCCGCCGCCCGGCAGAAGTTGCCGATTTCCGCCACATTGCTCACGGAGCCGATGACATTGGAGCCGTGGGTGCAAAATACGCACCGGGTATTCGGGCGGAGAAGCTTTGGCAGCATATCCAGACACAGCCGCCCGGCATCGTCGCAGTCTACAAAGGATAATTCACAGCCCAGCCGGTACAGGGGCCGAAGCACCGCGTTGTGTTCCAGCACTGTGGTGATGACCGCGTCCCCGGGGTTCAGCAGGGAGGCGGCGGCCAGATTCAGGCTCTCCGTCGCCCCGGAGGTGAAGGCGACAAAGCGTGCGTCCGTTGCTTTCACAAGGGCGGCAAGTGTCTCTCGGGCGTTTTGGATCGCCCGGGCGGCGTCCATGGCGGGACCGTGAAAGGAACGGCCCGCGTTTCCGAGATGGGTTACGGCCCAGGCGGCCGCCCGGGAAACCTCCCCGGGCTTTTGCAGGGTCGTGGCGCTGTTATCGAAATAGATCATCGTCCCTCCGTGGGTTTCCGTCTATGCCTCCGAGTGCGTTTCCCGCATAACCTTTTCTACGGCGTTAATAATATTCTGGTATCCGGTACAGCGGCACAGATTCCCCGCCATATGCTTTTTGACGGCCTCACGGCTGAGAATCTCCCCCCGCTCTAAAAGAACGGTTGCAGACAGGATAAAGCCGGGGGTGCAGAAGCCGCATTGAATGGCGCCTTCCTCAATAAAGGCTTCCTGAATCCGGGTCAGCTCGCCGTTCGGCCCCAAAAGCCCCTCCAGCGTCCGGATTTCCTTCCCGTCCGCCCAGGCCGCCAGATAAATGCAGGAGTCGATCGTTTCCCCGTCCACGATCACCGTACAAGCGCCGCATTCTCCCGCCTCGCAGCCCTTTTTCACAGAAGTCAAGCCCAGCCGGTTCCGGAGCAGTTCGAGCAGCGATTCCCCGGCGTCCACATATTCCGTTACCGGACTTCCGTTCACGGTAAAGGTAACCAATACTTTATCCATAACCGCCTCCTGCAAGCATAATGGCCTGCTTCAACGCACGCCGGGCAATTTCCCCGCCAATCTGGAGCCGGAAGGCTTTTGAAGCGCGCCAGGAGTCCCTGGGCTTTATTTCGGCCCGCACACCCTCCTCCGCCAGATGATACAGCGTTTCGCCGATTTCCATGCCCCGCAGCTTCTCTTCCGTTTCGCGGCATCGAAGCGGCACAGGGGCCGCAACGCCGAAGGTGATCCGGACATCGGTGAGAATATTAGAGTCCGTCTTTGCCGCCACACTGCACCCCAATGTGGCAATGTCCATCGCGTTTCGCATGGCGTATTTGATATAATGCCCAAAATAGCCGTCATAGTTTTCCCGGGAAATCAGGATCCGGGTCAGCAGCTCGCCCGGCCTGATATCCACCTTGCCGGGGCCAAGATAAAAATCTTCAATGGGGACAATCCGCTCACCGGTTTGTCCGGTCAGCGCCAGCTTGGCCTCCAGGGAGAACAGGGTGGAGGCGCTGTCGGCGCTGACCGCCCCGTTGCAGAGATTGCCTCCGATGGTCCCCACGTTCCGAATCTGGGGGCCGCCCACCTGATCCACTGCCCGGCCCAAAACTGGGATATACGAATTTATAACCGGATCCGCCGTAATGCGGCTAAAGGTTGTGGCCGCGCCGATCCGGATATCCCCCTGCTCGTCTCTTGAAATACCGGTGATTTCCTGAATCCCGCCGATGCCGACCAGCGTGCAGCCCGAAAGCCGTCCTTCTCGGATTCGCAGGAGGATGTCGCTGCCCCCCGCGATCAGCTTCGCGTCCGGGTGCGCCGCCAAAAGGGCCAGCGCTTCCGAAACGGAACGAGCGGGATAATATCGCCTGATATCATACATGCCCGGCACCTCCCTTCAGGAGTCCCGCCGCCAGAAAGGCCTCCACGCACCGCTGAGGGGAGAGGGGGAGCTCGTCAATGGGAACGCCGGTGGCGTGGAGTACGGCGTTCCGTATGGCCGCGGCGGGCGGGATCGCCGGCGGCTCGCCCAGCGCTTTGTTCCCATAGGGGCCGGTGGGATCAATCAGCTCTACGAATGCCGCCCGAAGATCCGGCGTGTCCAGCGTGGTGGGCAGCTTATAGTCCAGAAGCGTACCGTTTAACAGCCGCCCGGTTTTGCTGTCGATCAACATCTGCTCGCTGAGTCCGTAGCCGATTCCCATAGACATGCCCCCGTGCACCTGCATTTCCGCCAATTGGGGATTGATCAGCCTGCCGCTGTCATGCACGTTGACAATGTCCAGAAGATTGACCTTTCCCAAGCGGATATCCACCTCTACCTCCGCAAAGCAGCAGCCGAATGCTAGGGTGTTTTCTTTGCATTGCCGGGATACCTCCGCTGTGAGCGCCGACGCGTTTGTCAGGCTGTAATAGCTCTCTTCAGCCAGCTCTGCCAGGGATAAAACCGGCTTGCCCCCGGACAAGATCTGCTTCCCGGCAAGCTCCAGCGCCCCGGCTTCTTCCAGCAAGGTCTCGGCATAGCTCAGAATTTTTTGCTTTAAGAGCGCCGCGCATTCTTTAACCGCCATGCCCGTGACATAGGACTGCCGGGAAGCGTAGGCGCCCGAGTCGTAGGGTGTTATGTCCGTATCCTGGGTGCTTTGGATATGTATGTCGGAAAGCGCCAAGCCCAGCGCCTCGGCCGCGATCTGCGCCAGCGCCGTATCGTTGCCCTGACCGATTTCCGTGGCCCCCGTCATCAGGCTGACGCTGCCGTCCTGGTTCAAGGAGAGGCGCGCCCCCGCGATTTCCAGGGAAATAGGATAAACGCCCGTCTTATAGCTGAACAGGGCCATGCCCACGCCCCGCCGGAGATCGCCGGCTTGGTCCGTATAGGCTTTCCGCTTTTTATCCCAGCCGATGTCGCGCCGGCCTTTTTCGATACAAGCCTCGATTCCGTTTGTGTTTGCGGCAATCGGCGGCAGATAGGGATCCTCGTAATAGCCTCTTCGGAGATTTTTCAGCCGGAATGCCAGGGGATCCATGCCCAGTCTTATTGCCATATCGTCCATGGCGGACTCCTGGGCGAAGCAGAACTGGGGAATCCCATAACCCCGCATGGCCCCGCCCACGGGGGTGTTGGTATAAACGGTATAGGCTGCCGCTCGGATATGGGGCGTGTCGTATAAATGCCGCCATGACGTGGCGCCGTTGGCCACAATCGAGTGGCCGTGGGAGGCATATGCCCCCTGATTGGATATGGCGATCATGTCCTTTGCCGTGATTCTGCCGTCCGGCGCGCAGCCGAGAATCAACTCGTACTCAATGGCGTGCCGCGTTCTTGTGTTCAGGAAGGTTTCCTCCCGGGTGAGCTCCAATTTCACGGGACGTCCGCCCACCTGAGTGGTTAAAAACGCGTTTAACGGCTCGTACAGCACATCCTGCTTGTTGCCGAAGCCGCCGCCGATGTATGGCTTGACGACCCGGATTTTACCCCAGGGCAGCCCCAGCGCCTGCCCGCAAACGCGCCTTACAATGTGCGGGATCTGGGTGGAGGTCACGACTACGATCCGCCCGTTTTCCATATACGCGTAAGATACGGGTGGCTCCAGATGGCAATGCTGCACCATTTGCGTTCGATAGGTTTTATGCAAAATATGCGCCGCGCCGGCCATGGCCGCTTGGACGGACCCGATTTCATAGTCGCTTTGTGCCAGAATATTGTCCGGGTACCCGGCGTGTACCGGCTCGCCGCCCCCCTTCATAGCCTCTCGCGGATCTGTCAGGGGCGCGTATTCCTCATATTCCACCTTGATTCTTCTGATGGCACGTTCCGCTGTGATGTCGTCCACCGCGACGACGGCGGCAATGTCGTCTCCATAGTACCGAACCCGATCCGTCAGAAGCCTGCGGTCAGATACATCCTGATGGGATTCCTCCACGGACCAGGGATGGCCCGGGGTAGGAAATACGATGTCCGGCACGTCCCGGTAGGTAATAACCTTAATGACGCCCTCCAGCGCTTCCGCCTCCGATGTGTCGATGGAGAGCACCCTGCCGTTCGCGATCCCCGCGTGGTATACCCTGGCGGATAGACACGCCTTGGGAATCAGGTCGCCTGTAAATTTGGCCCGGCCGGACGCCTTGTCATAAGCGTCCACGCGCGCCGCGCTTTTGCCAACCAGCATGCTGCGTCACCTGCCTTTCCCAATTCAATTTAGGGAGCCCTTTTCAAAGCATTATACCATTGCCATGTGCTTTTGTCCAGAATTTCCGAAGAAAATAACCATGCTTTTTGGCGTATTTGCGAGATCCGACAGGGAATTCGTTTGACTTTTCATTAAAAATGCAGTATTATATGATTATAGGGCCTCTAAAAGACACAGCGCCCTTTACCAAAAAGCGACTTTTAAAATGAAGAGAGGTCGTCAATTATGGTAATGCAAACGATGCGAATGGTCGCGCTAGGGGAGCGCCCTGCGGAGCTGGTACTGAAGAATGTCCGTTACCTGAATGTGTTTACAAAGGAACTGCTTTGCGGGGATATTGCGATTCAGAATGGGGTAGTTGCCGGAATCGGAACGTATGACGGCACAAGCAGCCTTGATCTGAAGCGTCGCGTAGTGGTGCCGGGCTTCATTGACGCCCACCTGCACATTGAGTCCTCTATGGTTACGCCGGTACAATTCTGCCATGAGGTACTGCCGTGGGGGACGACGACGCTGATTGCGGATCCGCATGAGGTGGCAAACGTGGGCGGGCTTCAGGCAATCCGGTTTTTTCTGTCGCAGGCTGCGCAGGCGATCTGTAACATCCGCTACATGCTGCCCTCCTGTGTACCCGCCACGAAGCTGGACGACAACGGGGCGACAATATCCGCCGCAGATTTGCTGTCCCTTTCCGGCCACGAACACGTATTGGGCCTGGGTGAAGTGATGGACTACCGGGGCGTTTTGGATGGGGATGTTGACGTTTATCAAAAGCTGGAAGCCTTTCAAAGCCGGCCCATCGACGGCCATGCGCCAATGCTGTCCGGCAGGGAGCTGCAGGCCTACCGCCTCAGCGGCATTGTCACTGATCATGAGACTTCTACGGAGGATGAGGTTCTGGACAGGCTGCGCTGCGGCATGTTTATTCATATCCGGGAAGGCTCCGCCGCGAAGAATCTGGAAACCATTGTCGCCGCCATCCTGAAGCACCGGCTGCCCTTTGACCGCTTTGGCTTCTGCACCGATGACAAGCATGTGTCCGATATCCGCCGGGAAGGGCATATCAGCTATCACATTAAAAAGGCAATCCAAATGGGGATCCCCCCCGAGGAGGCTTACTGCATGGCAAGCCGTTATCCCGCCGGATGCTACGGGCTGTCCCGGCTGGGTGCCATCGCGCCCGGATGCCAGGCGGATCTGGTGGTTTTGGACGACTACGAAGCAGTTCAAATCCACAGTGTCTATCGGAAGGGGAAGCTTTACACGCCGCCGGGCCGGACGGAAAACCGGCTTTCCATGGATATTGGACCATTCCGTTCGGTCAATCCGGGGGTGCTTACCCCGGCGCGGCTGAAGCTTACGGCGGATCATACGCCCCAGCCCGTGATCCGCGTTGTTCCGGGCCAGCTGGTTACCAAATGCGAGCAGGCGGTTCTTCCACAAAAAAACGGCGAATTTACGCCGAATGACCAATACCAGAAAATCGCGGTACTGGAGCGGCACCGGGCAACCGGGCGCACGGGCGTGTGCGCCATTACCGGTTTTTCCGTGCGCGGCGCGATCGGCAGTACGGTCGCCCACGATTCCCATAACCTTATCGTCATCGGAGACAATGATGCGGATATGCTTCGGGCGGCGGAGGAGCTTGTCCGCGTACAGGGCGGCTACACTCTTGTGCGGGACGGAAGGGTGTTGGCTACGCTGGAGCTTCCAATTTATGGGCTGATCACCGGCGCGCCGCCTTGCGAGGCCCAGGATAAGGTTGATGAAATGCTGGAAATCGCCCGATCCATGGGGATTCCAAGCGCCTTTGATCCGTTTGCCACAATGTCATTTCTATCCCTTCCAGTCATACCAGAAATAAAGCTGACAAGCAGAGGCGTTGTATTTCCATAGGAGATTCGTTATGAAGCACAGCTTTGTATTAAAAGGGGACATTTGCTACAGTGAAAGCAGAACCAGCCTGAAAACCGTGGAGGGGGGATATCTGGTTTGCGAGGACGGCGTCTCAAGCGGAGTGTTTAAAACGCTTCCGCAGGCGTTCGCTCATCTGCCGCTAATTGACCGCGGAAACCGGCTGATCCTGCCGGGCCTTGTGGATCTGCACCTGCACGCGCCGCAATTCTCCTACTGCTGTCTGGGGCTGAATCTTGAGCTTTTGGATTGGCTGAATACTTACACATTTCAGGAAGAAGCCAAGTTCCGGCAGCTGGAATACGCGCAAAGTGCCTATTCCGTATTCGCCCAGCAGCTGAAGAAAAGCGCGACCACGCGTGCATGCGTCTTCGCCACCATCCATGTTCCGGCGACCTTATTGCTGATGGAACTTTTGGAGGACACGGGGCTTGTCACGATGGTAGGGAAGGTCAACATGGACCGAAACGGCCATCCGGAGCTGCAGGAGGCGGACTTTGATCAGTCCCTACGGGACACGGCGGATTGGATCGTGGCCAGCCAAGGCAAATTTCAGCGGACATCGCCCATCCTGACGCCCCGCTTCATCCCGTCCTGCTCGGACGCGCTGATGCGGGGCCTCAAGGACTTGCACACGCAATACGGTCTACCGGTGCAATCCCATCTCTCGGAAAACCTGAGTGAAATCGAATGGGTCAAGGCCCTTTGCCCGGACGCGAAATTTTACGGCGATGCCTACAACCGGTTCGGCCTGTTCGGCGGCACGGTACCCACAATTATGGCCCACTGCGTATGGTCACCGCCGGAGGAAGCAGAGCTGATGTACCAAAATCAGGTGTACATCGCCCATTGCCCCCAGTCCAATACCAATATGTCCTCGGGCATCGCGCCGGTGCGGCGGTATCTGGAAAAGGGGATACCCACCGGTTTGGGCAGCGACGTTGCCGGCGGCTGTCATCTCTCCATCTTCCGGGCTATGACCGACGCCATACAGGTGTCCAAGCTTCATTGGCGCCTTGTGGATCAAGCGGACGCACCGCTTACTGTGGAGGAAGCCTTTTATATGGGTACATTGGGCGGCGGCGGCTTTTTCGGAAGGGTCGGCAGCTTCGCGCCGGGCTACGAATTCGACGCGCTGGTGATCGACGACCACGAATTTTCGGGCGTCCTGCGCCTGTCCGTCCGTGAACGCCTGGACAGAGTCCTATATCTTTCAAACGACCGGCACATTTTTGAAAAATACGTTGGCGGCCGAAAAATCTTATAAACCAATACGCCTTACAGGGCCTTGTGCGGTCTTGTAGGGCGTTTATTCCGGCAAGGGTATTAAATATATGGAGATTTTGCCGCGCCCTTTGCGGGAAAATACGACCTGCACCTTGACAGCGACAGGCATTTAATCCATTTGACACAATAGGGGAGGGGGGATGTCCTGACCGTGGAAGGATATCCCCCATTACTATCCTTTTTGACTGCTGGTTTTGGCTTAGCTCCGGGCCGCATGTGGGGCGCGGCAGGTTTCCGGTTACGCTCTCTTACTTGATTATATCCACAGGTTTATTCCACCTTTGCTGTTGATGTTGCTGACTGCGGATTTAATACGTTTTCGATTTGGGATTCAAGCTTTTTTGTGTTGCTTATATGGACAATCGGAAGTCCGATTATTTCAAGCACCTTATTTATAAATTGGTCTCGTTTAACTCTGCTTGGCCTGTTATGGCTTCTATCGTCAACTTCAATTACAAGAATTGGATTGATCGTGGTCTTGTCGCAAAGAACAAAATCAACATGTTCAGACTGTATTTTATTGTAGATTGCCATTATCATAATTATTACAACAAACGCTACAGTTATAGAAACCCATTGCCTGGATATGCTTCTTTTTCATTATTGATTTTGGAAAAGATATTCTTCCTCGTATTATATCGTACATATAAAAAATTCCAAATTATTTATGTTGAGCCATGAGGAAATTAATTCCGCATTTTTTCATAGTGGCGAAACGGAACAAAACCGCCATTTTGATAGCGGGTATGGTAAGCTCGGAGAGGGGGCCATACCCGCGCCCGTTAGCGGTCAAGCGCACCTTTTGGAATGGGATGTATTTGCGCTTGACAATAACGGAGCAAAATGTAAATTTTGTTCCGTTATAAATGGCAGTCAACCCATTTACTGCCATCAGAATGCTTAGACAGGACGCAGAGAATGAATTCTGACCTTTTGCACATACTATTTTTTGAAAGGATGATTGTTATGAGCTTGATTGCATGTACCAGTAATTGCATTTATCAGCAGGACGGCTGCTGCCGATTGGAACGCGCAGCATCTGTCGGGATGCTGTCCGAAGCGCAAAATGGTTGCGTACATTACATCATGGATCAAAAAAATAGCGCGTTTTTGAACCGACAGGAATAAGCGTATCTTTAAAAACGCAACATCTGACAAATTGGCAAGAATTTTTAGCTGATCAAGACAATGCTATGTAACAATTCTATTTTTCAAGGGCCGCTTGGAGCGCATCACGAATGGAACGAACCGGTATAAGCTTTAATCCATCAGGCTTGTTAATATTTTCACAATTTTGTTCCGGTACGATACACTTTTGAAAGCCAATCCGCCACACTTCCGATAGGCGCTGATTGATCGATTGTACCGCGCGGATTTCCCCTGTCAACCCCACCTCGCCAATGGCCACAAGACTACTCACGATTGGAATGTCCCTATAGCTGGAAGAAATTGACAGCATTGCTGCCAAATCTGCGGCCGGCTCGTCCAGCGTCAACCCGCCGATTACGTTTATGTACGCATCGCAGCCACCAACACTAAGCCCTCCCCGCTTTTCCAGCACCGCCAGCAGGAGCATGGCTCGGTTAAAATCAAAACCGCTGGCCGTTCGTCTGGGCATATGGAAGCTGCTCGGCGTGACCAACGCCTGAATTTCCGCCAAAACAGGCCGCGTCCCCTCCATGACGCAGGTTACACAGGAGCCGGGTACTTTTTCAGGACGCCCGGAGAGCAGGAGCGATGATGGGTTTTCCACCTGGTTCAAGCCCTCCCCCGTCATCTCGAACACGCCAATTTCATTGGTTGACCCGAAGCGATTCTTGGCGGCGCGCAGGATCCGGTACGGCATGCTGCGATCCCCTTCAAAATAAAGTACGCAATCCACCATGTGCTCCAACACTTTGGGCCCGGCGATGTCCCCGTCCTTGTTCACGTGTCCGACAACAAATACGGTACTCCCCTCCCCTTTCGCCAGCTGCATCAGGGCCATTGTACACGCCTTGACCTGGCTCACGCTGCCGGGCGCGGCGGTCAGCTCGCTGTTGTACAGCGTTTGGATCGAGTCGATAATTAAAATATCCGGACGCACCCTTTGCACCGTTTCCGTAACGGCCTCCAGCTCGGTTTCCGTCAGGATAAACAGCGCGTCACCGGGAACGCGCAGCCGTCCGGCCCGCATTTTTAACTGCCGTCCGGATTCTTCGCCGGAAACATATAAAATGCGGGCGGATTTTCCCAAATATCCGCATACTTGTAATAGGAGTGTCGATTTCCCAATGCCGGGAGCACCGCCGACTAAAACCAAAGAGCCCTTCACCGCGCCGCCACCAAGAACGCGATCCAGTTCGCTAAGCCCGGTATCAAATCGGATTTCCTCGTTTGCGTTAATTTCGGCAAGGGTCACCACGCTGGAACGATTCGGATTGCTGATAATTCCCGCCGGTTTTTTCTTTGCCGAAAACGTCTCCTCGACGATTGTATTCCAGCTGCCGCACGCGGAACATTGTCCCTGCCATTTCGGTGTCTCATTTCCACAGTTTGTGCAGTAGAACACAATTTTTGCTTTCATTTCTGCCTCCTGGGCGCTTTCCATAGCTGCTTTCCCAGGTCAAAAATAGGCGCTTTCCTGAAATTCTGTTCGCGTGATATAGGCGGACAGAATCGCCGACGCGATTTTGACCTGGTATGCTTCGGTAAGAAGTTTTGCCTCATCGGCGGGGCTTGAGAGAAAACCGCACTCAATAAGAACGGCAGGACACGAAATATGATTCATAATGTAAACATTGCCGGGGACTTGCGCCGGAGTGCGCTCCTTGGCGGGGGCCAGGGCGGAAATAAGGGCGCCTTGCATGGCTTGGGCAAGCTCCTCACTGCCTGCGGCAGCGGTAAACAGAACCTGAGGCCCTTCGACGCTGCTGCTTGCATAAATATTTTGATGAATGCTTACCACCACGGCGTTTTCAATGGAATTGATCAGCGCCACCCGGCTTTTTGTATCTGCCACCTTTTTCTCCCGGATGGTACCGGCCCCTTCCGGATAATCGATATCCGGGCTGAATCTGGTTAAAACGGTGGGCAGGCCATACAGGGCGGCAAGCGCCTCCGCTTTGAGGGCGATGGCAAGATTGATGTCGCTTTCCTTGACGCCGGACAGGGATACCGCGCCGCCGTCCGCGCCGCCGTGTCCGGCGTCAAGGATCAGCGTGGAAGATGCTGTCGGTACATAGCCCGACATAACCGTTTCGTGTTGCAGCCCCATCCCATAATAATAACCAAACGCGGACAAGCCGACCGCAAGGACGGCGGCGGCGAGCAGCCATTTCCGGAGCCGTTTCAGGGAAATAACCATATTGTACACGCCCCTTTCCCTAGAGCGTATGAGAACAGGGCGAATTTTATGCTGCCCGCCGCAACGCGGCTATTATTCCTGCACAGCTCCTGGGTGTCAGCAAGGCTGCATCGTCCGCCTCGCCTGACAAAAATCATCCCCGCCCATCTAGCTTCAATTTCTCGCCGGATGGAGTTCTAGCCATTCTACGGCTTATTATAGCACAGATTTGGCCTGGAGCCAATTTTCATTTTATTTTATTGACGCAGATTGACCCCTTCAGTATCATAAATGGATAATTTTGTTTTGAAGGAGGAGTTTTGTGGCGCGCATCGCACGGATTAACAATTTTATGCAAAGTTCGGTCTGGCAGCCATGTCCAGACTGGTGGTAACGCTGACGCGGGACTATTGAAGGAAGAATGAGCATTGCCCGCGCGGTCAAGCGGGGCAATGCTCATTCTTCCTCGTCCGCCGGATTCACATGCACCATGCAGTGCTTTACCCTCGGAAACCCGGCCTCGATGGCGTCATGAACTTTTTCCGCGATGCCGTGGGCACGATGCAGCGTGGCTCCGCCGTCCGCTTGGATTTCAATGTCAATGTAAATTTTATCACCGAACATCCTGGTCTTAAGCGTGTCGATGCCTAAAACTCCTTCTTGCGCCAAAATCAGTGATCGGATTTCCTCCTCAATGGAGCCGTCGCAGGCGACATCGGTCATTTTTCGAATGGCCTCCAGAAAAATTTGAATGGCCGCCTTTACAATAAAGACGCAAATAACCACGCTTGCAACAGCGTCCATAACGGGAAATCCGATCCGTGCGCCCAGAACACCGACAAAGCTGCCCACGGAGGACAAGGCGTCGGAGCGGTGATGCCACGCGTCCGCCAGTAGCGCCCCGGATTGGATCTTCATTGCGGCGGCCCTCGTGTACCAATACATCGCCTCCTTCGCCGCAATGGAAACCAAAGCCGCCGCCGCGGCCGGAAGTCCGGGCACCGTCATCGCATCGTAATCACCCGATATAATTTTCAAAAATCCCCCATAACCGATCCCGGCGCCCGTAGCACACAACAGGACGGCGAGGATGATCGCGGCCACGCATTCCAGCCGCTCGTGACCGTACGGGTGTTCCCGGTCGGCTTCCTTCCCAGCCATTTTCACGCCGATCAGAACGATGATTGTGCTGAGTATATCGGACGCGGTATGCACCGCGTCCGATACCATGGCCGCCGAGCCGGCGGTAATGCCCGCAATCAGTTTGAAGGCGAAAAGAATCAGATTGATCAGAATCGTAACCGTCGATACCCGCACCGCAATTTGTCTGTTCTCCATTTTTACCCCCTCCCCTGCCCGTGAAGGCGGCCCGGCCCATGGTATTATGGTCTGCTCTGATTTCCATTATACGGGAACCCTGCCAAATTAGTCAAGGCAAATCACCCCTGCGTCGTATTTTTTCGCTAAACGATTTCGTTCCTGGCCTTTACGATCGCGTTCCAGGTGAGGGGGCCGATGATGCCGTCCGGCGTCAGCCCGAAGATGTTCTGGAAGGCAATTACCGCGGACTGGGTGGCGGGGCCGAAAATGCCGTCTACCGCTATAGCCGGAATGCCGGGATAAGCGGCGTGCAGCTCCAGCAGAAAGCCCTGCATAAGCCGGACGTTGGTGCCCCGAGAACCCAGCTGGAGCGGCGTGCCCGGGTATTCAATAGAAGTGGAGGTCCCGCCAGTCAGAAGCTGGTATTGTTTTGCGATATAGTCCCAGGTAATGGGCCCGATAATGCCATCCGCGGTCAGTACAAATTGCTGTTGGAACGCGATCACGGCCCGTTTCGTCTGCTCTCCGAAAATGCCGTCCACGACGAGATACGGGATGCTGGGATATACGATCCGGATCGTGTTGAGGTAGGTCTGCATCAGGCGGACATCCGAACCGGAGGAACCCAGGCGTAATAGCGCACCCGGAAACTGCGGGGTCGTCGGTTCCTCCGGCACCTCCGGCCCGGCGGGCGGCTGCTCCACATTGTCCTCCACGCCCTCAAAGGCCGCGTAAAGCTTTTGCCAGGTAGCCGGCCCCACAATTCCGTCGGCTGTCATATTAAAAAGCTTTTGGAATTCGATCACGGCGTTTTTTACACTTGATCCAAATACACTGTCCTGAATCACGGTCGGGATGCTGTCATAGTAAAAGGAAAGTGTATTCAAAATGAATTGCAATTCCAAGACGTCGTGCCCTCTGGAGCCTTGGGAGAGAACGGAGGTCGGCGGCTCCGGACCCAGGCCGACCCGCTCCCCTTCCCCGTCCAGCTCCGCGAGTCTGGCGACGCCCACGAATATAAAAGAAATCTTATTCCAGGTGGCGCGCCCGATTATGCCGTCTGCCGTCAAATCAAAGGTACGCTGGAAAGCTCGGACGGCGTCCTGGGTATCCGTTCCAAATTCGCCGTTGGGATTTGAAATCACAGGGATTAGCGGAAAATTGATTCGAATGCGGTTCAGGAAATTCTGCATTCGCCGCACATCCTCTCCCTGGCTTCCGAGACTGAGGGGGGTACCCGGGTAAGATTCCGTAATTGCGTCGATATTCGTACTTTCGGCCAATTCCACATCGTTTGGATAGTAATACCGGAGGATTTGGAGCGATGACATCCCCTGATTTGCCAGCGTAACGGTTCCCCATTGGGAAAGGCCCGCGCAGGTGGAGGTGGTTCCGTTGCAAAATTGAGTGAAATACGGATTCCGGAAGCCGATCCGCCGGACAAAGTTGTTGAAGTATTCGTCTACCAATTGGCTAATGTTTTCATAAATCTCGGCCCCGTCCCGGTAGAATTGGTCATAGCTGGTGGAGTTGGTAAGGTCAAAGCTGAACCCGCGGCTCCTGTACCATTCCGTAAAAATTCTGTTTAGGGCAAAGGTGACGATCACGTTGATGTTCGCCATCAACGAACTATCGGGCCAGGTGGAATAAATCTCGCTGGAGGTTACGTTCTTAATGTAATCGGTGAATTTGATCGTAACATTCCGGGCAGACGCGTTGGTGGGAATCCCCAAATGCACCGTGATGTATTCGGGAATCAAGATGTCGCTGACGGCCGAGCTGTCCGAAGGCTCCATAACCCCTTGCACCGGTATGGTGTAGTCTCTGTTCCGCGCCTGCTGGAGCCGCGCGATATAATCCTGATCCTGCGCCCGTTCATCCGCCAGCGGCCCGACCTGATTCCGTTCGCCTGGCAGCAGAAGGGCCAGCGGCGGCAGGAAAATATTCCTGTCCGTGACCGGCTGGGCTTCGTTTGTAAGCGGGATCATTTTTACCGGTAAAATTGCCTTTTGCGTGTCCACGATTTGTACGCCGTGCACATGTATGCTTGCATATCCCGGCGCGCTGACGTCCACGTCGCAAATTGAATACGCGGGACGGCCGTAATCCGGATCCAAAGTCAGCGACTTATCCGGCGCGGTTAGAGAAAATTTTTCCGTTTCGCCGTCTGCGTCCGTTTCAGTTTCATACAAAATGGTTCCGTCCGGCTGCCGGATATCCACATGGGCGTTTCCAACCGGAAGCGCGTCCTCCGCCGTACGTGTCTCGACTTTTATATAGCCTATACCCATATCTGCTTCTCCTTGCTTTTATTGGTTCACGCCAGTTTATGAAAAAAGAGAAATAGAGGTTCCGAAAGTTTTGGTTTTGGCGTGTTTCAAGAAAAAGCGTGACGCAAAGCTGGCAACGCGCCGCCCTCTGTGCTTGCTTGACATTAATATCGCATGGTGGTACTATTACATTCCTATAATGAAAAAGTATTTTAAGCGGAGGATTTGCGATGCTAAAGCTGCTGCGCTATCTCAAGGCAAAGGACTGGGCGCTTGTGCTGACCAGTATCCTGTTCATTATATTTCAGGTCTATTTGGATTTAAAAATGCCGGAATATATGTCTGAAATCACACTACTGGTTCAGACGCCGGGCAGCGAAATCGGGGAAATATGGCAGGCAGGCGGCTGGATGCTGGCCTGCGCCCTTGGCAGCATGGCCGCAGCCATTCTCGTCGGCTATTTCGCAGCCCGTGTCGCGTCGTCCCTTGCCAAGGCGCTGCGGCAGAAGCTGTTTTATAAAACCCTTGATTTTTCTATGGAAGAAATCAACGGCTTTTCCACCGCCAGCCTGATTACCCGCACCACAAACGATATCCGGCAGATTCAGATGGTTGTGGCCATGGGGCTCCAGGTGATGATCAAGGCGCCGATCATGTCCGTATGGGCGATTTTAAAAATTTCCGGAAAGTCCTGGCAGTGGTCGGCGGCCACTGTCGGCGTTTTGGCATTCCTCTTTGTGGTCATTTCCGTGCTCATCCTGTTCGCGCTTCCGAAGTTTCGGAAAATCCAAACCCTTACGGATAATCTGAATCGGATTACGAGAGAGAACCTGACGGGGATCCGCGTCGTCCGCGCCTATAACGCAGAAGGGTATCAGGAGAATAAATTTGAAAATGCCAATCAGACACTGGCAAATAACCATCTGTTTACCGGCCGCCTGATGGCCCTGATGCAGCCGACCATGCAGTTGGTCATGTCCACCCTAACGCTGCTGATTTACTGGATCGGCGCAAACCTGATCGAGACTGCCGCGCTTATGGAAAAGCAGCGCCTGTTCAGCGACATGGTGGTCTTTACCTCCTACGCCATGCAAGTGATCATGTCCTTTGTTATGCTGACGATAATCTTCATCCTGCTCCCACGGGCATCCGTATCCGCGGCGCGCATTAACGAGGTGCTGAACAAACGCCTGTTCATCCGATATGGAAAGCGTGAAACGGGCGAAACCGGCAGGCGCGGCGAGGTCGAGCTGCGGAACGTCAGCTTCAAATACCCGGACGCGGAGGACTATGTGCTGAGGGACGTCAGCTTTACGGCCCGTCAGGGAGAAATCGTGGCTTTTATCGGCGCTACCGGCAGCGGAAAAAGCACGCTGATCAATCTGATCCCCCGGTTTTATGACGTCGCAGAGGGCGAGGTGCTGGTTGACGGTGTTAACGTGAAGGAGTATACCGAAGAGGCCCTGAACAACAAATTGGGGTATGTTTCCCAACGGGCGACCTTGTTTTCCGGCACGGTTCGCTCCAATGTGGCCTATGGGAAGAAGGGCGGCGAACCGTTCACGGACGAGCAGGTGCGCGAGGCGGTGGAAATCGCCCAGGGCGCGGAGTTTGTGGAGAAGTTGGATGGCGGCTACGACGCCCGCATTGCCCAGGGCGGCATGAATGTATCGGGCGGTCAGAAGCAGCGCATTTCCATTGCCCGGGCCGTATGCCGGGATCCGGAAATCTTTATTTTTGACGATTCCTTTTCCGCGCTGGACTATAAGACGGATCGGAAGCTCCGCTCAGCCCTGAAGCGTGCCACGAAGGACGCCACCACCCTGATTGTCGCACAGCGCATCGGTACCATCAAGGATGCGGATAAAATCATTGTCCTGGACGAGGGGCGGCTGGTTGGGATCGGGCCGCACGACGCGCTAATGAAGGAATGTGAAACCTATCGGGAAATCGCCTACTCTCAGCTGTCAAAGGAGGAACTGGAAAATGCCTGAAAAGAACTATGAAATCGGACGTGAAAACAGGCCCCGCCCGCCCCAAGAACTGGGGCGGGGTCCGTTGGGCGGCCCGGGCAGGGGTCCCATGGGCGGCGGTGAGAAGCCAAAGGATTTTAAAGGCACCTGGGAAAAGCTGATTGCCTATTGCAGGCGGTATTTGCCAATCATCGTGCTGGCTCTGATCCTGGCATGTGCCAGTGCTGTTTTCAACCTCGTCGGGCCAAATCAGATCCGTAAAGTCACAGACCTGATCAACAGCGGCCTTCGGAGCGGCGGGATTGATCTGGCGGCAATCGGAAGGATCGGCACGCTCCTTGCGACGCTGTATTTGATTGGCGCAGTGTGCGGCTACACGCAGGGCTACATCATGAACCTGATCACCCAGTTGGTTTGCAAGCGCCTCCGTACGGACATTTCTGAAAAGATCAACCGTCTTCCGCTGAAATATTTTGACAGGACCAGCTATGGCGACGTACTTAGCCGCGTTACCAACGATGTGGACGCCATCGGGCAGACGCTGAACCAGAGCATCGGCTCCCTGGTTTCAGCCGTCACCATGTTCGGCGGCGCCCTCATTATGATGCTCTATACGAATGTATTCATGACGCTGACCGCCGTTGTCTCGACCATTGTCGGGTTTTTCCTCATGATGTTCATTATGAAAAAATCACAAAAATACTTTTTCCGCCAGCAGGAGGATCTGGGCGCCGCAAACGGGCATGTAGAGGAAATTTATGCGGGCCATACGGTGGTAAAGGCCAGCAACGGAGCGGAAGCCGCGAAAAAGGAATTCGACGAGATCAACGACCGGTTGTTCGACAGCGCGTGGAAATCCCAGTTTATGTCGGGGATCATGCAGCCATTGATGGGCTTTATCGGCAATCTGGGCTACGTTTTTGTCTGTGTCGTCGGCGCCACGATGGCAAAAAACGGCGCGATTACCTTTGGAACCATTGTGGCCTTCATGATCTACATCCGGCAGTTTACAAACCCGCTCAGCCAGCTTGCCCAGGCGGCGACCAGCCTGCAATCCACCGCCGCAGCCGGCGAACGGGTCTTTACGTTTCTCGCCGAGGATGAGCTTCCGGATGAGGACGGCAAAACGGTTGTTTTGAAAGAGGTCAAGGGCGATGTGGAATTCAAAAACGTTCGGTTTGGATACGAGTCGGAAAAGGTGATCATTCACAACTTCTCCGCTTCCGTGAAGGCCGGTCAGAAGATCGCCATCGTAGGGCCTACCGGCGCGGGCAAGACCACCATGGTGAACCTCCTGATGCGCTTTTACGAAATGGACGGCGGTTCCATTGATATTGACGGCGTTCCCATCAGCGAGTTAACCCGGGGAAACGTTCACGCCCTGTTCTGCATGGTTTTGCAGGACACATGGCTCTTTGAGGGGACGATCAAGGAGAATATCATATACAGCAAGGAGGGCGTCACGGACGAGCAGGTGGTATCTGCCTGCAAGGCGGCGGGGATCGACCACTTTATCCGTACCCTGCCTCAAGGTTACAATACGGTGCTGGACGATAAGGCAAACCTGTCCGCCGGGCAGAAGCAGCTGATCACCATCGCCCGGGCTATGATCGAAAACGCGCCTCTGCTGATCCTAGACGAAGCCACCAGCTCGGTGGATACCCGCACCGAGATCATCATCCAGGCGGCGATGGATAAGCTGATGGCCGGACGAACCTCCTTTGTGATTGCCCATCGGCTCTCCACTATCAAAAACGCCGACCTGATCCTTGTGATGAAGGACGGAGATATCATCGAAAGCGGAAATCATACGACATTGCTGGAAATGAACGGATTTTACGCGGAGCTGTATAACAGCCAGTTTGAAGCCGCTTCCTAACCGCGTCAAAGCCTTGGATTCTTCCGCGTCATTGGAGCCTGAAATGTCATGAACAAGATCATTATACATGTGGATATGGACGCGTTTTTTGCCGCCGTCGAGGTTCGGGATAATTCTGATTTAGCGGGAAGGCCGCTGATCATCGGCGCCTTGCCCGGCGAGCGGGGGGTTGTATCCACATGCAGCTACGAGGCCAGGAAATTCGGCGTACACTCGGCCATGAGCATAACGGAAGCGTACCGCCGCTGTCCCCAAGGCGTCTACATGCACCCCAACATAAAAAAATATAAAGAAGTTTCCAATCAAATTCGTAGGATCTGGTCCGATTATACGGATATCGTGGAATACCTTTCTCTGGACGAGGGCTATCTTGACGTTACAAGCACAGCCCCTCCGCTTGGCGGAGCAAAGAAAATCGGCCTTGCCATAAAGGAACGGACAAAAATCGAAACCGGGCTGACCTGTTCTGTCGGGATCGGCTATTCCATGATGACGGCGAAGCTCGCCAGCGAGGAAAAGAAGCCGGACGGGTTCTTTGAAATCCCCGATCCCGCATTTTTCAAAAGCCTGATTCTCGACCGTGATGTGCGGGTACTCTATGGCGTCGGCAATAAAACCGCCGAGAAGCTGTATAACGCGGGCATTCATAGGGTGCGCGACATTTTCCGCGCCAGGGAAAAGGTAATAAGCTTACTTGGCAGTCACGGCAGGCAAATCACCGAGCTGGCCGAGGGGAGGGACAACCGCCAGGTCACGCCGTATTCCGAAAACGAGGCGAAATCCGTTGGCAGGGAGCATACCTTTCAGCACGATATTTCCGATTTTTCCCTTTTAAAAGACGCGCTCATCCTGATCGCGAAGGAGTTGAGCCTGAAGCTCCGACTGGACGGCATCTATTGCCGTACCGTTACCCTAAAGGTCAAGTATGGCAATATGCAGTCAATCACCCGCTCGAAAAGCGGCGACGCGATCAACCAGGCCGGAGCCATCTATAAAACCGCCGCGGCCTTGCTGGACAAGGTCGGAAAGCGCCCGATCCGGCTGATCGGGATCAGCCTCAGCGGCCTTACTCATTCGGATTTCCGGCAGCTTACGCTGGAAAGCATGAGCGGCAACCGGGCGGAAAATCGAAAGGAGGAGCTGGAAAAGGCGCTGTTGGATATCCAACGCAAATACGGCGGTGACAGTATCAAAATGGGCAACGAGCTGGCGGCAGAAAAACGCTTCAGGGAAAATGAAAATATGGGCTCGTAAGGGTGACTCTAACGGAGACCTATTGCCAAAATTAAGAGATGGAAACGAGGTTCAGTGATATGGCTACAATATTTTGCTTTTCTTCCACCGGCAACAGCCTTTATACCGCCAAAAGGATCGCCAAAGAAATTGACGGACGGGTCGTATCAATGAGCAACCCACCGTCAAAATGTGAAGATGACGTTGTGGGATTTGTGTTTCCCGTGTACTTTTGGGGACTGCCCCGCATTGTCAAGCGGTATGTTCGGGAACTGCAAATGACAAATAGAAATGCATACGTCTTTGCCGTTGCAACTTACGGTGGCAAGGTATACGGCGTGCTGGGCGAGCTAAAGTCGCTATTGTACCAAAAAGGGATACTATTACACTATGGAAGAAATTTAAAATCAGTAGAAAATTACATTCCTAGTTACAAAATAAATGACAGCGAAGCATTTAGGCAGCGCATTGATGACAATATTGGGGAGATTATCAGTGAAATCACAGGGGCGATGCATACTGGAATACAGCGCTTCACGATTCTCAATCAATTAATTCATAGCCTCTATCCAGGCCCAGACAGCGATCAATTTTTTACCGTCTCCGATGTATGTACAGGGTGTGGAATCTGTGAAAAAATCTGTCCCGTAAGCAATATATCAATAGAACATGAGCGGCCAACTTTTCAGCATGTATGTGAGCACTGCTTAGCCTGTGTCCACAACTGCCCGACAAATGCAATCGTCTGGAAGCAGAAAACAAAGGGCAAGGGACAGTACCGAAATTCTCAAATCAAATTAGATGAGCTTATCTCTTTCAATCGTCAGGATTAACGCTGTATAGATAGCCTCGATGATAACAAGGAAGCGCCTTCACAGCATGTGAAGAGCGCTTCCTTTGAGTTTTCTGTCTGGCTGTCCGATATCACGTATGTGCGCGTGAACGGCGCATGGAATTACCTTGCGGCAGTGCTGGATCTGGGGCGGCGCAAGGTCGTAGGCTGGGCGCTGGGGACGAATCCGACGGCGGAGCTTGCTTGTCGTGCACTGAGAGCGGCAGGTGAACCAACCAAGCAGGCTTCAGTAAAATAGGATATATTGCATTTACCTTATATTTCTAATAAAAGCACAAATGGCGTTGGCGGTTTTTTCTGTTCCGATTGAGCTGTTGATGCACAAGTTATAATTACGCGCATTGCCCCACTCCAAGCCGGATATGCTTTTGTAATAAGCGGCCCTGGCCTCGTCGGACTTCTTGATGCTTTTTGTACCTTCCTGCTTGGTATCGCCGTACATTTCCATAACTTTTTTCACTCTGTATTCTTTCGGCGCATGAATGATAATGGTAACAACATCATCATAGTCACGC
>Ga0153972_1000003_pt1 | contig 99093 bp, 104 predicted proteins | sample TSGA056MetaG_FD_104732 | JGI IMG/M metagenome (GOLD analysis project Ga0153972, IMG submission 104732) | Attine ant fungus gardens microbial communities from Georgia, USA - TSGA056 MetaG | ecosystem: Host-associated > Fungi > Mycelium > Unclassified | place: USA: Georgia, George L Smith State...
AAAATTATCAAAAATATTATTAGTTCCTTGTAAAACTTCTTTTAAATTTCGTAAATGATAAAAATAATATTTAGCTTTATTCTTTTGATTATTCTCTAAAAAAAAATTTAAATTTTTAATATTACTATTAATTTTTTCTTGATTTTGATTGAAAAAAACTAAATAACTTTTTAAAAATTCTTTTAAACTAAAATTATTTGCATTTAAAAAATTAAAACTATCTAAACTATTACTTAAATCTTTAATTGATAAAACTAATGATAATAAATCATTTTTATCTTTTAATTTCTTAGGAATTTTAGTTTCAAATTCTTCTATATTATTTTTTAAATAAGTAGAAATAGAATTTGAAAAATTTGAAAAATTTTTAAATAAATCAGAGTCAATATTAATACATAATGTTTTCAAAGCTGAAAACAAAATTTTATTTAAATAACTCTTTCCAGTATCATTAATTCCAGCAATCACAGTTACATCAGAAATATTTAAAGTACATTCATGAAATGGACCAATATTTTTCAAAGATAACTTCATCTTTGCCCCCTTTTAGAATTAAATTTTATTTAATACAATATTAATAAAATACTAACATAGAAACTTTAGATAACTGATATTTATTTAAGTAAATTATTTATTTTCTTTTTTATCACTTCAATTGAAAACAATCCCTTTTGGGCGAAGAAAAGAAATTAAGGCATCATGAATCCCTTGAACTCCTAATCCTGAATCTTTAACTCCCATAAATGGAAACAAATCAGGTCCTCTTTGGGTTTGGTCATTAATATTAACTGTTCCTGTATCTAAAGCATGAGCAATTGTCATTGCCGAATTAATATTTGTTGTAAAAATTGCTGCTTGTAAAGCATATTGTGAAGCATTAGCAATTTTAATTGCTTCGTCAATATTAGTAAAACTAATAATTGGTAAAACTGGACCAAAAGGTTCTTCTCAAGCAAGTGCCATTGATTCATTAACATTATCAACTAAAGTTGGGTAAATTAAATTCTTTTCAAATTTATTACCAGTTAAAATTTTTGCTCCCTTTTTGCTAGCATCATTAATTAAACCTTTAATATATTTAACAGTTTTTTCATTAATTACTGGTGTAACATCACAATCATCTTCAGGATTACCAACTTTTAATTTATTAACTTTTTCAACTAATAATTTAACTAATGCTTGTTTCACCTTTTGATCAACTAAAACTCGCTTAATTGCTGTACATCGTTGACCAGAATAACTAAAAGCACCTTTAATTATTTTTGTTGCTGTTAATTCTAAATCAGCATCTGCTAAAACAATTGCTGGATCTTTACCACCCATTTCTAAAATCAAATCAGTTCTTAATGATTTTTGAGCAATTCCTGTTCCAACTGCTGTTGAACCAGTAAAAGATATCACATTAATTAATGGATTTTCTACTAAAATATCACCAATTTCACTACCTTTACCACTAACAGCATTAAAAACTCCGGCAGGAATTTTTGCAACATTAGCCAATTGTGCTAAAAAAAGTCCTACCAAAGAACCTTGAGAAGCTGGTTTAAAAACAACACTATTACCAGCAACTAAAGCGGGAATAATTTTTGCAATTGATAAATTAACTGGATAATTAAATGGTGATATCGCTAAAACAACACCTTTAGGAACATATTGAAAAATACCCATTTTATTAGCAATTCCTCAACTATCACCAGTATATGTTCTTGGATGCATGCGTTTCATTTCTTCAAAAGTATATTCAATATAATCAATAGTTCTTGTAACTTCAGTTACTGCTGCTGTTTTACCTTTAGCAATTTCTAAAACTATTAAGTTAGCTATTTCTTCTTGGTATTCAACCATTAATTCTTTTCATTTATTTAAGACAGCAATTCGTTCCAATAATGGCGTTGTTGCTCAAGATTTTTGTGCTTTAGCAGCAACTTGATAACAATCATCAATTTCTTTTTTTGTTAAAGCAGGCACTTGACCAATTACTTCATTTGTAGTTGGACTAATGATATCAACTCATTTGCCATTTTGATAATTTTCTCCATTAATTAAAGCGTTAATTTGACGGACTTTATTCATAGTTTTTTCTCCTTTTATTTATCTTTAAAACTATTATAAAACTTTAAACTTAGTTTAAAGCAAGAACAATTGCTAATTATTTTTAATTGTACATATAATAAATTACTTAGAAACTGCTAGATGATTTTTTAAATAAAATCTTCACAAATGCTCTTTATCTTCCTTTGCATAATCAATATTAATTCTTTTCGCAGCAATTATATCTTCTTCGTTAACAGTAAAATCATCAGCAATTAAAGTCAATTCTTGATTATTTAATAAAGAAATTTGATTTAAACTTCGATCAATTTTTAAAACCATTGCTAATTTTCCAGGTCCACTAGCTAATTTTGCTAAAGATTGTTTTCTTTTTGTTGGTTTAAGATAATCTTCAATAATTTTTTGACCACTAATAATTTCACCAGCACGAACTAAAACTGCTTGTGGATTTTCTTGAGCATTAGCAACAATATTAAAACAATAATACATACCATAAATTAAATAAATATAAGTTGTTCCGCCAATTTGATAAAGCGGTAAAGTTCTTGGTGTTTTACGAAATTGATAACTATGACTAGCTCGGTCATTAGCACCCATATATGCTTCCGTTTCAACAATTCGAACTTTTATTTGTTGACCATTAATTGTTCTAACTAAAATTTTACCTAATAAATTTTTTGCTAGTGAAATTGCATCACTAAGGAAAAAATCTTGATTAATAGTTGAATTTACCATTTTAAACTTTCTTTTTTCGTCTTTTAATAACTAAAATTGGAATTGCAATGGCAAAAAAGATAATTGCCAAAAAACTAATAAAAATAATAAGACAAATTCGGTTAATTTTTTTCTTATATGCTTCTAAATCATTTGGACTAACAATTTCATAGCCATAATAACTAACAATATTATTTTTTCGTTTTTTAAACAAAATAATGCTCATCATATGAAAAAAGAAAAGTAGCCCCAAAATCACTGATAAAGTAATTGCCTCAGTTTTCAAATCTGGAATAACAACTGTTCAAGATTGAACAAAAAAAGTTATTTTTTGACCAGAAATTAATCAAATAATGGCAGTTGCAGCACCTAAAGTAACATATAAAAAACTATATAATCAATTAAAAATAATTAAACGACCATGAATTTTACGATAATTACGAATAATAAAGTTTGGTGGCATTAAAGAACCTTTTAAAGTTCTTTCAATATATAAATTAACTTCTCTTTTCAAAGCAGTAAAATCAAGACAATTAACAACAAAAATCATTAAAGCAAAAATTACTAATGGAATTGTTAATACTGGATGTGGTGTATATTTTAATTGAAATTTAGTAAAATAAAAAGCAATAAAAACTGAACTAATAATCATAACAATTAAACTAAAAACAACCATCATTAATTGTCTTAGTTTTTCAATTTTAATTTCAAAACTAATTGCTTTAGGAATTTTAAAACCATTTTTTAAATTAAGTAATGCCATCTGATCAATATTTTGATCTTTTTTTAAAGGTACTTCTTGTTGATAAAAATTATTTGCTTGTGATTGGTGAGTCTGATTTATGTGTCCTTGCTGATTATTTAAAGGTATGACAAAAGAAGAAGTCACTTGAACATTTTTAAGATCATGAACTTTATCTAAATTATTTTCATTTTGATCTAAAGAACCAGTAATTGGTGGAACAATATTATGAAAATAGTCATTAGAAACATCTGTTAATTTTTCATGACTTTGTTCTTGTTTTTGTTCAAATAACTTAGCAGCTAATTTTCATTTTTTCTTGGTCATTGAGAAACCCCCAATCTTAACGAATCTTTGTTTTTAGCTTTTTAGGTTGATAATCAAAATAAAAATTCTTTTGAATTTTAGAAATTTCTGTTTCAATTTCTAAAATACCTGCTTCTTGGTATTGACTCTTTTTTTCAAACCCTAAATATCCTTTAATTGATCTTTTTTTCTTTAAATACATTACTAATAAAATACCTAAAAGAATAAAAAAAATCAATAAAGCAATACCACCAGTAGTTAATAAAAATGTTAACATTGGGATTTTAATTCCCAAAAAATCAATAACAGGTGAAGAATCATTATAACTACTTATCATTTTAATACCTCAAAATAAAATGGTTTATCATTTTTATTATATCAAATTCTTTATTGAATAAGAAAAACAATAGTAAAAATATTTACTATTGTTTGATTACTAATATTCTTTTTCATAAGTTCAATCACTATTACGATTATATTTAGCAAAAACCCATTGACTTAAACTTGCTAAAATAAAAGTAACGGTAAAAAATAAAATTAAAAGTGTATAATCCAAAGCACGACGATTAATTAAAAATAAATGTTCATCTGGTCTTTGCAACTCAATTGCAAAACGAATTAGATTTCAACCAAAGAAATATAATCACATTTGAACACCAGAGCGCATTACTAAATAATTTCTTGGATTATTCAAATAATACAATTCTTTACTACGAGCACAATATGCTTTGCTAATTAAATAACTTTTAGTAATTCTTTTGTAATCATTATTTGTTAAAACTTCTGTTTTTTTTATTTTGTATTTTTCACTTAGATTTTTAACAATAAATTGATCTGCTTGATAATTATAAAAATCTGACTTTCAATATTTACGTTTTAATTTTTGATTTTGATAAATTAAACTAATAGAAAGGTTTAAAAGTTTAAATGGATTCTTAATAAAAAAAAGAAATTTTTGGTGAAAACTAGTTGCTTGATTTTCCGCAAATAAAAACATTGCTTGATTATTAAAAGTTTCTTGTTTATTAGAAAGTAACTTTGTTGTTTTAGTTTTTCTCTCATTAATAATATTGTTAAAAGTTAACAACTTATATTTCTCTGATGCAATTTTTCAAGGTTTTTTACTAAATCAACGAAATGCTTTTGGTAATACAAAAGTTAAAATTACTCAAAATCCAAGATTAGCTAGTGATTCATATAAGAAAATTGGAGCACGAAAAACATACTCAATCTGATTAGTAACCGGGTTCAATCCTGTTTCTGGAACACCAGAAAATAATTGAAACGAATTATCTCTAATAAATGCTGGTAATCAATTAATTGCAGCAATACCACTACCATTTAAAGTAGCACTATAACCAACAATTTGACCTAAAAGTTCATGATTATAAAAATTTCCTCAACGACCAATGACTTGACCTAATAAAACATTAGGAATAATACAATCACCATAAACAAATAAAGAAATCTTTGTTTTCTTTTTAAAAATGGCAAAAAAGATTAATCCAACAATTAAACCAAATAAAACACCACCATGAATCGACATACCTGGTTTTCAAAAAGCAAATTTTTCTCAAAATCCTAACGGATTGTATGGATCAGTTTTACCAATTCAACTAGCACCAAATAAAGAAATTGGAATAATAAAAATTACTGATAAAGCTAAACCATCAGATGGTATTTTATATCGTCATAATTTATATCATGAAGCAAAAATTGCTACTACCATCCCAAATAACATCGTAAAAGCATAAACATGAAATCAACCATAATCGGCTTTAATACCTCATGGACCAACAAAACTATTTATCATAATATCTCAAATCCTTTTAATTAAAAAATATTTTTATTTTTAGACAAAAATGTCAAAGGACTAAAAAACAAACTATAACATAAATACCCTCTCTGTATTATACTTTGATATTAGAATATAATATAAAATAATTTTTTAGCAAAATCAGAAAGGTAAAATAATATGGCAATTCTAGTAGCTCATCGGGGCTTTCGTTCAACCAATGGGGAAAACCGAATCGTTGATTTCATCAATGCCTTAAAAACTTGTAAGGCAGTTGAATTTGATATTCGCATGACAAAAGATGAAAAAATCATTATCTTTCATGATAATGACTTCAAAAGAATTGGTAATGAAAACAAAACGGTTAATAGTTTATCTTATCAAGAAATTAAAAACCTTGACTTTTTTAAAAATAATCCTGATTTTTTACCACCATTATTGATTGATGACTTTGCTAAAAATTTGGCAAATAAGTACCAAGTAATTAATGTTGAAATTAAAGCAGAAGTTAATCGGAATTATTCAAACAAAGAACTTGAAATCATTTTTTCAGAAATTAAGAATCTTACATTTTATACTGAAGCCGAAATAATTGTTTCTTCTTTTAATCAGAACCTTTTAGATGAAATTAACAAACGAATTGAATTACCAATAAAAACAGGTTACTTATTCAATACAAAAGAAAATTTTAATGAAAATTATGCAAAAAAATTTGATTATATTCATCCTTCAATTAAGAGTGCTTTAAATCAAAAAATGATTAGTAAATTAAAAATACTTAATAAACCTTTGAATATTTGAACATTTAAAACAAATAAACAAGCAGAAAAAATTAATCAAATTTATCAAGAACAAGTTAAGGGTTATATTAGTGATATTAAAAATTTAAAATGAACTAAAGAAAAGTCTCATTAATTGAGACTTTTTATTTATTAAAATTATTCTATAGCGTAGCCATAACAGTTTGATTTATATTATTAAAATTTTGTAATTTTGTAATTTTCTTTTGATTAGCTTTTTCAATCACTTTTTCAATATCAATTTGTTTTTTTGTAATTAATTCTTGATTTATTAAAATTTTATATTCATAAATATTATCATAAATTAAATTTAATGTTTTTACTTGTAATTTTTCATCAATCATTAATAAAAAGGCAAAATTTAATTCCTTACATAAAAATTCATATTCTTTATCTTCTTTAAAGAATTCATCAAATGCTTTTTGTTCTTCTTCATTTATGCTATCAATAGTATTTTTTACTTTTGAAATTTCAATTGGATGATATTTTTTAAGTAAAAAAACTGAACTATCCAAATAAGATTCAACAAATTTTGGTGGCATTTTTTTATCTTTTTTAAGTTTATCAACATATTTTTGAGCAACAGTCATAATAACCATACTAATAAAACCATTTAATATTTCAAAATCAATCTTATCTTGCATAATCATAGTCCTCATTCCCTTTTATTATATCATCGTCTAATTTCTTATTGTTATTATTAACTGCCTCTTTAACTTGATTTAAATTTAAATTATTTATTATCAAATCAACTACCGGCTTCGCAGCATTAATAATATTAACTATTTCTTCTCTTGATATATTTTTATCTTTCATAATTTTTATCACTTCTGTAGTTAATTGAGCATTTATTATTTTATCATTTGCAATTGCTTGAGCTTTTCTATTTTTCTGATTTTCAATTTTAATATTTTTTAAACTACTATAATGAATTCAAAGATTAATCAAACCACCAATAAGTGCACCAACAAACCCAGCAATAAAAGATAAACCAATTTGAAGCGATTGGTTCATATTGTTATATATAAAAAATAGATTAATAATTTTTACCCCCTTTTTAACCTTGCTACTATTTTAACTTAATGATTTTAAAAATGATAGCGAAGACTAAAAAAGTAATAAACTATTAAACTTTTGTTATATTTTTTTTATCAACAGATATTACCTAAATTAGACGCTTATATAATTTATATTATCAAAAAAATAGTTAATAAAAACTATTTTTTTATTTTTATATTAAAAATTTAAAACAACTAATAAACAAGAAACTTAATCCTCTTTCTTATTATCCAACTGATCTTTTAAAATTTTATAATTTTTGTAATTAAATCAAATATTATTATTTCAATGATATAACTTTTCATCAATTTCATCAGCTGTTAACAAACTATTAACAACAATATTAGGATTAAATAATTGTTCTCGACCAATCGCAACACCATCAATTCCTAAACTACAAGCATCATCAACATCTTTTCTAGAAGCAAAATTACCAACAACAATTACAGGAGTTGAAACTGCTGCTTTTACTTTAAGAGCTAATGGAATTCTAAATAATTTTGTTCCTGCTTCTTTAATTACTTTTGCAATATCTGGTCGATTAATTACTTCACCACTTGAAATATGGAAATAAATTACTTTATTTTCTAGTGCTTTCAACAATGAAATAAAATCTTCAACTTCCATTCCACCCTTACTATGATCAGAAATTGATAATCTAATGCCAATTGGAATTTTAACTTCTTTGCTAATTTCATCAACAATTTCAATAATTATTTTTGCTCGTTTTAAAATATCTTGATCATTTGTTACTTGATTAATATTTTTTGACAAGATTTCACTTAATAAATAACCGTGTGCGGCATGTAATTCAATAAAATCAAAACCTGCTATCTTTGCTCTTTTAGCTGCATTAACAAAACTAGTTTTTATTGTTGCTAATTGTTCAATTGTTAATAAACTAAATTTTGTTTGATCTAAATAATCATAATATTTTGTCACACCAACAGTTGGTATATCTAATTCTGCTTTTGCTCCAGCATGATTTAATTGCACACCTGCTAAAGCACCACCCATTTTAATAGCTTTAACAATCCTTTTAAATGGCTCAATGTGTTCATCTTTTCATAAACCTAAATCTTTTGCTCTAATTCTGCCATTTTCTGCTACAGCAGTTGATTCAATAATAATTGTTCCAGTACCACCATAACTTCTTGCACCATAATGTTGAATATGAAATTCATTTGCAAAACCATCATTTGCCATTAATGTATCCATTGGTGGCATAACAATTCTATTTCTTGCTGGTTTACCCTTAATAAATTCAAATTGATCAGTTAATTTCATAAGTTTTCCTTCTTTCTTTTAAAAATTCCATAATTATTTTTCATCATTTATTCATCAATTTCTAGAACTGCCAAAAAAGCTTCTTGTGGTAATTCAACATTTCCAATTGCTTTCATTTTTTTCTTACCTGCTTTTTGCTTTTCTAATAATTTTCTCTTTCTAGTAATATCACCACCATAACATTTAGCAATAACATCTTTTCTCACAGCTTTAACTGTTTCACGAGCTAATATTTTATTATTAATTGCTGCTTGAATTGCAACTTCAAAATTTTGTCTTGGGATAATTGTTTTTAATTTTTCACATAATGCTCTTCCTCTTTGATAAGCAAAGTCACTATGAACAATAAATGATAAAGCATCAACAATTGTTCCAGCAATTAAAATATCAAGTTTAACTAATTTACTTTGTTGATAATCAATTAATTGATAATCTAATGAAGCATAACCTCTAGAAACAGACTTTAATTTATCAAAAAAATCTAAAACAATTTCGTTTAATGGCATATGGTAAATCAAATTTCTTCGTAAGTGATCTAAATATTTTAAATCTTGATAAATACCACGTTTGTTTTGACATAATTGCATAATTGCACCAATATATTCATCAGGGCAAGTAATAATTACTTCAACAAATGGTTCTTCAATTTTTTTAATTTTTTGCACTTCTGGCCATTTTGCAGGGTTATCAATTTGAACAGTCTGACCATCATTTAACAATAAATGATAAATTACTGATGGTGCTGTAGAAATTAAACTTAAGTTATATTCTCGTTCCAATCTTTCTTTAATAACATCCATATGTAATAAACCTAAAAAACCAATCCGAAAACCAAATCCTAAAGCTTGTGAAGTTTCAGGTTCAAAAATTAAAGCAGCATCTGAAAGTTGCATCTTTAATAAACCTTCTTTTAAATCTTGATACTTATTAGTGTCAATTGGATAAAAACCACAATAAACCATTGGTTTTAATGGTTTATAACCTGGTAACGGTTTTAAGGCCGGATTTTTAACATGAGTAATAGTATCACCAACATGAACATCACTAATTACTTTAATTGAAGCTGCTAATCAACCAACTTCACCTGCTACTAATTCTTGTTTCTTAATTTCCTTTGGCGTTCTAACACCTAATTCAGTTACTTCATAAACACTATTCGACGCCATCATTTTAATTTTGTCACCAATTTTAATTGTTCCACTTTTAACACGAATAAAAACAATAATACCGCGAAATTTATCATAAAATGAATCAAAAATTAAACAAGTTAATGGTTTATGATCATCAGCATCAATTGGGTAAGGAATATTTTTAATTACTGCTTCTAAAACAGCACGAATATTTGTACCATTTTTAGCTGAAATTAATGGCACATGCTTCATTTCTAAACCTAAAATTTCATTTACTTCTTGTAATACTCTTTCAGGATCAGCATTAGGTAAATCAATTTTATTAATTACTGGTACAATTGTTAAATCATTATCCAATGCTAAATAAGCATTTGCTAAAGTTTGTGCTTCAATTCCTTGAGCAGCATCAATTACTAAAATTACACCTTCACAAGCAGCTAAACTACGAGAAACTTCATAAGTAAAATCAACATGACCTGGAGTATCAATTAAATGCAATAAATATTCTTCGCCATCTAATGCTTGATAGTGTAATTGCACACTGTTTAATTTAATTGTAATTCCACGTTCTCGTTCTAGTTCCATTGAATCTAATAGTTGATCTTTCATTTCCCTAGCACTAACAGCTTTAGTTAATTCTAAAATTCGATCAGCTAAAGTTGATTTTCCATGATCAATATGAGCAATAATGGAAAAATTTCTAATATGTTTTTTATCAATTGCCATTGATTTTCTCCATCAATTAAGTAAAAATTCATTTTTAATTAGTATTATAAATACTATCTTATTATCATAAATCATAACATAAGATATTTAATAACCCAATACTAATTACCTATTGCAAAAATAAAATAAAGAGTTAGAATTAGAAATTACAAGTAGTTTAAATTAGAACGAAAGGAAAGGGTTTTATGGCAGGAAATTGCAAGAAACCTTGTTATGGCTGCACCTGCAGTTGTACTCAAGCAGGAAAACATCCAAACTGTATGAATTGTAACAATTGTAATAATGAAGATAATCATTCAACTAAAAAATAATTAACAAGAACTTCTAAATTAAGAAGTTCTTTTATTTTTGTTTTCTCAAATAATCAAATTGCTGATCATTTCAAAAAGCATTATTAGTTTTATTTTGCCGATTAAACAACGAATAATAAATTAAAAGAGCAATAAGATAAGCAAACCCAGCTTGAATTGTATCAGTAATTAATTCATTAATAACAATCGCTCAATCTTGATAAACAATTAAATAATATAGTGGATAACCAAAAAGTAAAATTAAACTTGCTAAGAAAAAACTATAAAAAGAACTTCATCATCATTTTTTGATTGTTAGTAATTTAACAATAAAAAACATTAAAATTCTAATTAAAATTGTTGCAGGAATAATAATCATTTTGACACCACTAATTAGATCAAAAATTACTCCAGCAGTTGGACCAGCAAATAACATCATTGGACCTGAAAATAGAGCACAAAAAGCAAGAAAGAAAGCATCAAATAATTGTAAAGTTGATGTACCACCAAAAAAACTAATAACTATTCAATTAAAAAATCAATAAGAAGTATAAGCAATAACAATTAATAAAGCAGTAATTAATCCTGTTGTTGCTAAATACTTAATTGATTTAAAACGATACATTAATTCACCTAATTATTTAAAAACTAAATCAACTTTTATTGGATTAATTTTAGAACCAAAATAGTTATTAGTATTAATAACCGTTTTACCAGCAGGCTGAATCTTCGTAATAACTATATCAAAATCAGTTGTTGCAACAAAAATTCCTAATTTATTAATTAAAGTAATTGTTCCAGGAGATTTTTTTGAGGCTTGATTACTAATTGTTACTTGATGAATTTTATAAATAAAACCAGCAATTGTACTGTAAGCAATTGGTTGATCATACAAACCACGAACTTGACAAGAAACTAATTTAGCAGATTGCTTTCAATTAATTAATTCATCTTCTCGAGTAATATTAAAACCAAAGGTTACTTCGCTTTCATTTTGTTCTTGACTTTTAATTTTGCCATTAGCAATTGCTAATAAATCACTTTTAATCATTTTTTGTGCCAAAGCAATTAATTTTAACTGTAAAGAACTATAAGTTTCATTATTATCAATTTTAACTTTACCTTGACTAAAAATTGCACCTGCATCCATCTTTTGAACCATTTTCATTAAAGTAATTCCAGTTTCAGAAAAATTATTAATAACTGCTCATTGAATTGGCGCGCCACCACGAAGTTTTGGTAGTAAAGAAGCATGAATGTTTAATGGTAAAATTTTTGCCAACAGCAAAATCTTTTCTGGTAAAAATTGACCATAAGCACAAGTAATAATCATATCAATTGTTAATCTTTGTAAATTATCATACTCTTGAATAATTTTTTCCGGTTGAAATAATGTTATTTTTTTCGCTAATGCTAATTCTTTAACTGATGAAAAAACAATAGTTTGCTTTCGACCAATCTTGCGATCTGGCTGACAAACAACTCCAACAAGATTAACTTCTGGCATTGTTAGTAAAGTACTTAAAACTTCTTGAGCAAAATTATTAGTTCCCATAAATAAAATGTTAATTTTCTTTATCATGATGCTGTTTCTAATGAACTTTCTTTAAAGCGTCGCTTTGTTTCCGCTTCAACTAATCTTTTAATATGTCAAAATAATATTACCATAGCCAAAGTATCGCGAGTACAATAGTTAAGCATATTTTGATAAAAATTACTTTTTCAATTTTGTAAGGAAATATTATTTTCAACTCTTCTTCGAAAAACTTCTGAAGCCATATCACCTTTTCTAATTGCTAAATCTTGATAAGAAAAATCAGGAGCAAAAGCGGGTAAAGTTTTTTTAATTGATAAAGAACCAGCAAAATCTGATTTATAAACCTTAAATCCTTTAAAAAAATCTTGTAAATCAATTGTTAAATGACTAATTGCTTTTAAATCATGAAAATATTCTTTAAATTCAAACATTAAATTTTTTAAAATTCCTTTTTCAAAACTTTTATTATAAGCAACATAAGTTCCTAAACCATGAATTCTAGTCAAATCATGAACTAAATTTTTTACTAATTCAATTCGTGGGTCTTCTAAACCATCAGCTAAAAACTGATAATGTTTAATATTAGCATTAGTTTTAAAATCAAAATCTTTGTTAAGTAACACATGAACGGAATATTGAAAGACAATTTGTTGATAAGGCTTAGTATGATTGAATTTTGGAATTGCTGATTTCATTGTTTCAAAATCATACATATAAACAGGATATTGATAATTATTTAATTCATCTTGTAAGGCAGTAAGCGCCGATAAATCAATCACTTGTTCACCAAAATTTGCCACTTGATATTGCCGATAATGTAATTTATTATCAACAATAAAAGGTAATAATCTTTTATCTTGTAATGATAATAAATCTTCTTGATAAAATCATAATGCTTTTTTAGTTTTTCTTAAACGATATAATTGAAAAATTGTGTTAAAAGGGTCAAAATAATCAAAAATATGAAAACAAAATTGTTTTTGATCTTCATGACAATATTTATTAGTTAAAAAATCATAAACTTTATTAGGCTCACTAATTGCTAAAATTTCACTAATTTTCTGATATTCTTGTGCTAAATTATGTTCAGCAAGTTCATTTTGAATTGAATCATATAAACTAAAACTTTTTTTTGTTGTTGGCGATTTTTGTCAAGTTGAACCATTGGCAATAAATAATGCCATTAAATCAATTTTTTCTTGCAATAAATAATTATTGTTTAAATACATAATATAAACATTAGTAATTCTTAAACCACATTTTGTTAAGATATCATATTGATATAATAAATCTCACATATGTTCTTCTTTAACTCAAGTGACAGCTTTAACTTCAATTAAATCTCAATCATTACCATTTCGTTTTAAAATATCACATTTTGTTACACAATCTTGATATTGAAATCTTGGTTCAAAAAAAACTTGATACTTTTGATTTTGAAAAATTATATCTTGATCAATAACTGGGTTAGTTTCAAAATTATAAGATTGATAGTTTTGTTGAAAATATCTTTGAGCATATTTACCAGTTTCTAAACCATCAGCAATCATTTCACCAGGATAAAAATCATCATCTTCAATATCTTGACCAAATTCTTGATTACTAGCAATTAAAGCTTCTAAATCACTAATTTTAGTAACTGGTTCATCAACTTTACTACTAGTTTTAGTATTAGTTAATTCAACGAAATTAAGAATTTTCTTTTCTTCAATTAATTTTTTAGCCAACTGATAATGTTTTTCATTCAAGAATCAAGTTAACTTTTGACACTCACGAAAATGTTTATAATCATCTTTATAAATTTTCATTAAATACTCCAAACTGAAAAATAATTTTATCTGTTTTTAATATATATGAAAGAAAAAAATATGCAAGTAATAAAAAAATTCAGATAAAGATATCTGAATTTAGAAATTTATAGTGAAATTGTTAATCTTTAAAACCAGAAAATTTTTCAGAAGGTGGTAATTTTGGTTTTTGATAATTTTTTACTTGTTTCTTTTTATCTTTTGCCAATTGTTTTTCTGCTTCTAAACTTGCTTTTAAATCTGCTTTTTCTTGTGCAAGCATTTTTTTCGTTTCTGGATCACGCTTTTTAATTTTGATTGCTTTACGATTCTTAGCTAAATTAATTCTTTTTAAAGTTTCCTCTAAATCTAATTCACCATTAACCTTTCAAATTGTTTCAAATTGTTTCTTTGAAATTTGTTTGGCAAATCCTTCAACCTCAAATGCTTTTGTTGCGTATAAATCATTTTTTTTCGAATCATAAAGTTTAACGACAACATCAAAAACATCACGATAACGATATTCTTTATTACTACGAGCAATTACTTGATCAAATTCAATTGTTTTATGACGTAAATCTAACTCGTCACGCATATAAGATTTAATTATATCTTTTACTTCTTTTTGGCGTTTTTGTTTTTCTTCTCTTTTTCGTTTCCTTGATCCAATTGAAGAAACAATAAAAATGATTAAAACAACTGCCATTAAAAGTAACATTCATCATGAACTTTTTAAATTCATTATTTATTTCACCTTTTGATTTTTTTGTTATTTTTTTTACTTAAAATTATAAATTCTTTTCTAAGTTTGATAATAATTTTTCTGGTTTTATTGGTGTCAAAGTTATAATAAGATTATCAATTTTATTAATGATAAAGTATAAATTTGTTTTATTAACTTTAACATATTTGAAAGTTTTTGTTTCATCTATTTCATGGCTTGTATCAATTAATTCTTCACAATAACTTTTTAATTCTAAATCGCTCATTTTTTTTACTTTTAAACGATTTTTAATTCTTAATAGTCCGTGGTCTGAAAACTGATATTTACTTTTAAAATAATAACTCATAGCATCACCAATATTTAACATTTCCTATGTTAACATAGTAATTATACTGGAAAAATCAACAAAAAACAAATTACTCTTTTTTAATTTTCTTTCTAAAATAAGAAAAGTGGTAGTATACTACTCCACTTTAAAATTCATATTCTTCTGTAATTTTGTCTAATCGTTTTTTATTTTTTAAAACTTCCTGTTTGATTTGTTTAGGTGTTTTATCGAAAGATTTTCATTTTTCCATTGCAGATGCAATTTCATCATCATAAAACTTCTTTATTAACTTAGATTGTTCATTTTCATAATTGAAATTTTTAGGTTTTTCCAATTTGTCAAGGAATGTTTGTGTTACAAATGCAATTTGCTTAACAAAACTTTTGTATTGTTCTTTTGGTCTTCCTTTTACATCAAGTAATTCTTTAGTTTTGTTTGTTACGATTTCATGAACATCAAATGATGTTCCAACTACTTTGCATAAACTATCTTTAGCATTAGATAACTCATTAATATGTAATTTTTGGATTTTATTTTCATTTTGTAATTCAATAATTTGTTGTTTTAATTTTTTTACTTCTCTTTTTCAAGGCTCTTTTTGATCTAAAATTTCCTCAGCTTCTAATTTTAAATCACTATTTTTTAAATTTAAGTCACCATTTTTTATATCTAAGATAATATTATCTTGCTTTAAAGAGTAATTTTCTTTAGTTAAATACTGATTTTTTATATCTAACATAATATTGTCTTGCTTTAAAGATCAACTTTCTTTAGTTAAATACTCATTTTTCAATTCCAATAAAATAATCTTTTGGCTTAAATTAGTTTGATCAATTTTTTCAGCAAAAGTATACAATGTTTCTTGTTTTTGAAGATTAGTTAATTGATATTCTTGATTAATTTCATCAAGAATTAAATCTTTTTGATTAATTTCCTTAATGCCATTTTTATAGAAAAAAATATCTTTATTATTAATCTTTAAAATTAACGGTTCCTCATGAGTATTTTTATCAATTTCAGAATTTCCCACTCAAACTGAAAATAATTTTTTATCTTCTTCAACTTTTAATAAAATCACTGTTTCTTGATTATTAATTTGATAAAGATTCATAGATTCATAAGTATTTTTTGGCATAATTTTTCCCCTTATTTTATTTTTTTCAAATTTTGCCTCTTCTTACAATCCAAATTTAGTATAAAACTTTAAACTTTATTTATCAATAATTTTTTAATTTTTCGATATTTTTTAAACTTAAAAACAAAAAAGTATAGGTAAAACCTATACTCTTGCTTTATTTATTCTCATTTTATTAAGTAAGTTTCTACTTCAATTCATTTTTAAAAGGACAGAATATCCAACTAAACTAGAAGCAATAAATACGATTCCAAAAATAGGTGTAAGAATGATTAAAAAGATTGCACCAATGCGAGTTTGTTGAAACATTGTTGTGTAGTTTGGATGATATAAATCAGAAACCGAAATTTGAACTGTTGTCCCATCATCATTTTTTAATGTCTCATTAACAGAAGCAACATCTTTAAATATTTTATCTAAACCTAAATCCGTACTATTTACTGAAGTAATTATACTTGTAATTTGAGTATTAATAAATGAAACCTTATTGTTTACTACATATGTTCCTGCTTTATATTCTGATTGATCAAGAATTGTTTCATTTTGTTGTGCTTCTTGATAAAGTGCAGTATTAGCAAAATTTGAACCTCATAATTGTGATAATACTTTTTTTTGACCAATTCATCCAAGTCCTGAATGAGTAAAAGCATAATTATGAAATTGTTTAGCAACTTCAATATCAAATTGTACTACAGCATGTGAAAACTCATTAATATCAATGTCTTCTTTATTATCAATTTTTGATTTTCATTTTTCATCAAATTTAGTATCAGCATAATCTTTTCAAAAGTTCATAAGTACTTTATCATTTTGTTCTTCAAGTGTTAATGTTGATAGAACATCAGTTTCATATGATTCTTTTAATAATTCCACAGCCATTGCATATAAATCAGTTGTGTAACCAGGAACAATCTCTATAGGTTCAACACTTCCATCAACTACAACTTTACCTTTTGGAATATACTTATCAATTGTCTTATCAACACTAGTAATAAAGCGTTGACTTTCCATTCCCATCCCAAAAGCTGATAATCCAAGTCCTAAACCTAACATTAAAACAAAAAAAGACAGTGTTAATCCCATTAAAATATGTTTCGAATTCTTTTTAATAAAGTTCATAGTTTCCTCCAAGTATTTTTTACTAAATAATTTATTAAATCAAATTTATTGTTATCGTTACCTTCCTTTCACATTTTGGTAAAATTATAACATAAGAAAAATTTTATGAAAATTACAAAAATAAAGCAATAAAAAATATCAGATAAATAACTTATCTGATATTTTTCTTTTTAATAAAATTTAACTACAGAACCACTTTCAAAAGCAATCGTTCCTCCATCTGTAACTCTTGGTGGAATATAATTAAGGATTGATCCATGATATGCTAAGCGCATCATTAAGTCACCAGAATTACTATATCAAATACTTGCAGCACTTTCTAAAGTCATAGTAGTTCAACCAACAGTTTTTTTAAACATACGATATCAATCTTCTGAACCAAGATTTCTATTAGCTTTTCATGAATCTCCTGTCAATGCTGTATAATCATCAAATTTTACTTTTATGCCAGGAATTTCAATTGTATTATATGTATGCAAAGCATTAATACTATTAATTCCGATTGATGATAAATTAATATTATCAATTGCAAAATATAATCAACCATTAGCATCTACATATTGTTTAACAATAGCATTATTAATATTTCATTCTTTTGCCGTAGCCAATTGTTGAATGGTATCAACTTTTTGATGATTTTGACTTACAATTGGTGCTACTGATACAGCACTAATACCGACTAATCCAGTTAATGCGATTAAAAATCTTTTCATAAATAAACCCCCTTTAAGTTTATGAATTTATCATATATCTTTTTTTATTTTAAAACAGCACATAGTTCGTGGAATTTTTAATAATTAAAATAAAAAGAACAAAAAGAAAAAACTATCTTACATTATTAAAAGTTATTTGTTATAATAATTTTTGTTTTAAATAGTCTAAATAAAACTTGAAAACCAATTAAGGAGCAATAATGGCAAATATTAAATCACAAATTAAAAGAATTAAAACTAATGAAAAAGATCATCAAATTAATAAAAGTTTTAAAAGTAAAGTAAAAACTTCTTATAATAAAACTGTTGCAGCAATTAATAATAAAGATAAAAATTCTCAACAATTAGTAAATGAATATTCTAGTTTAGTTGACAAAGCTGCAAGTAAAGGAATTTTTCATCCTAATAAAGCAGCTAATAAAAAATCAAAAATGACTAATAAACTTAATAAAATTAAAGAAAAAGCAAAAAAGTAGTTCAATAAATGAACTACTTTTTATTATTTATTAATAAACTTTACACTTAAAAATTATAAAGCAGTTTCACTAAAGTTTACTTCTAATTCACCACCTTGTGATTCTCATGAAATTGGTAAATTTAAATAAATCTCTCCACTTTCTGGATTTTCAGGATTTTCTAAAGAAATAAGTGAATATTTATTAGAATCCATCCTCATTTGATCAGCATATCCAGCTTTTAATGTTGGAATAATAAATTCTAAAAAATTATTTAGATGAAAATATGATTCTGGAAAACTAGCAGGAAAGTTTGAAAAAATAGGAATAAGAATCTGATCAGATAAATTAATAGGAAAACGAATAACACCTTCATTATAATAAGTACCTTGCTTAATAATATAAGATGCTCTACCAATTGAATATGGATTTACAATAAATGATTGACTTGGATTTGTTAATATTTCACTAGAACTAATAGTTTCAGTTCATTCTTGAGAATCACTAAATCCCATTGTTAACTCATCTTTAATTTCAGAATCAACTAAAGGTGTTTTAAATGATGCACTAATACTAACAGTATTAGTTATTGATTCAGTAAGACTAACAGAAAAACTATGAGTATTAGTAATCGTTCTTGAATATTCTTGTATTTGAAAAGTTTGTTTATTAGATGTGCTATTAATATAAGTATTATTAAAATTTTGTAACATTATCTCTTCTTTAGGAATCATTTTTAATAAATGAACATTACCTTGTTTATTATTAATAAAATTTTTATACAAAATGCCAGTAAATACTCCAATAAATTCATTTAATTTCATACTTCAACCTTCAAAATTTTTTTCTACAAAATCCATATCTGCACCTAAAGAAGTATTTATATTGTAAATAAAATTCTTAAAACTAGTTGGTGGATAATATTTATTTTCAATAGTATTGTTATTAACAATATTTGTTTCTAAAATTTTTGTAATTAATGGTGCTGTTGTAGTACTAACTACAGTAACAGCAGTTAATAAACAAAGAAATTTTCTCATTTTATAGTTTCTCCTCTTTTTAATTTAAAAATATATTAACAAAAATAACATTAAAAATCTATTTACTTAAAATGTGATTCTATTTTGCCAAATATAAAATAAAAATTTATCTTAAAAAGCAAAAAAGTAGTTCAATAAGAGAACTACTTTTTTATTATTTATTTATTAAATAATTTTTTAAAATCTACCACTAAATTCTGCTTTTCTGCGAGATTTCTTTTTTGTTTTTGGTTCATCACTTTTATCAAATAAAGATTGATCCATATCATATTTTTTACCACTTAAAGCAGCACTAATTGCATTTTGATATTCACTATTAGCACGCATTACTTTATTTCTATCAAGTCTTGGATTAATTAACATTAATACAACTATAATGAATAAAGGTAAAATAGAAACTGCTGAAGTAATAATTGAGAAAATACGGAAAACAATAAAGTTAGGTAAGTTTTTCATATCTTTAACAATGTCTGGATTTAAAGTTTGATCTTTTTCAAGTCTTGTTTTAAAGTAACTATGATAATAACTATCACTTGTTTGATAAAAAGAATTAGCAACTGTAACAATTAATCAGAATAATAATAATCCTAACATAAAATAAGAAAGATGATATTTATCTCGTTGAGATCGTGGTGTCTTAATAAAACTATAAGCAAAGCCAATGTATAAAACTATTGTCATTACTGGAATTAATCAACTATTTGCTTTACTTAAAACAAAGTGAATTTTTGTTGCGTCTACACCATCTGTTCCAGCAATTAAAGTTAAATCGCCTTTAACAAAAGTAGAAATAATAATTGTAACAACAATAAATAAAACTGAAGTTAGTAACATTCCTGATAAAACTTTTTTTAAAATTGGAACAGCTTTTGGTTTACTTAAATAAGGATAAAAATTAGGATTTGTTCCAGGATGTTGTGGCAATACACCTAATTTTGATAAGTTAGCCATATCAACATTATTTAAGTTTTTCATATTAGGATTTACTGGCTGTTGTTGATTTAAGTCATTTTGCTCTTGATTATTTTGATTAAAATCATTTTCTGATTCTTGATGTAATTGAGTTGATTGAACTTCAGTTTCAGTATTAAAATTATTTAATGCAGAAATTTGATTATTAATATTTTTAAATGATTCACTATTAACAGTTTGAAAACGTTCTAATAATTCTCTTTCAACGCCTTTACAACTATTAATAATAGTTACAACTAATAAATTACTATCTTCTAAAATTTCAATTGCGGTCTTTTTTTGACTTTTATTAACTGTTAAAGCAAGATCAGTAATATTAGCTGTTAATTGTAAAAATTCTTTTGCTAATTTTTTTCCAACTAATTCTTTACTTAAAGCTGATTCTAAAAAAAACAAATTTGAAATTTGTAATTCAGTATATTTTAAAATATTTTCATTAACTTTAATTTCATTTCTAACAATTGGATTACTTAAGCTATTAAAAAGAGTACTAGTAATATGGTTATATAAATTTAAATCAATAATACCATCATCATTAGCAAAATCATTATTTTTACTTACAGTTTTAACTTCTTTTGCTACTTCTGATTTATCTGAGTTAGATTGATTCAATTTTGTTTCTTTAGTTTCCTTTTCTTTTTGCTCGTTATTATTATTTAATAAATCATTATTTTTACTCATTCTTTCACCTCTTTATAATAACGATAATATTATAACTTAATTTCTAGAAAAAAATAAATCAAATGCAAGATTTTTTACTATTTTTCCCGTTTTTATTTGAAAATCTACTTCATGACCTTTAACAAGAAGTAAATTAATTGTTTTTAATTCTAATTGTAATTTCAGCAAACTATTGATTTGGATTTGTGAAATATTTAATTTAGTCATTATCTGTTGATAAGAATAATTTTTCGTTAATAATAATTTAATATTTCTCATTAATTCTAGTTGATAAATCAAAATATTAAATAAACTTCCTTTATCATAATTAATTTTTTCTCAAAAATTACGATATTGTCATCAAAAAGTTTGATAATCTTTCATTAATCAAAAATTAATTAATTGATAAGGATTTTTTACAAAATATTTACTAGCAAATTTTTCAATAATTTCTTGATCAATTTCCCGATTTAAATTAGCAATTGCTTTTAACTCATTATTAATGATATTAAGTGAATTAGGAAATTTATTAATAATAATTGCTATTAGTTCTTGACTAAGATTAATTTGATATGTCTTGGCTTTTTCAATCACTCATTTTCTTAATTGTTCTTTTTGATAACTCTTAATTAAGAAAACATTTGTTTGAGAATTTCAAATAGTTTGACTTAAATTATTTGTTAAAAATTTCAAAATAATAATTATATCTTGATTAAGAAAATTATTAATTTGTTGATTAAACATTGTTCATAATTTCAAATTATTATTTAATAATAAATCATAATCATTAATAATGAGAACTTTTTTTTGATTAAATAAATCACTACTACTAATTTGTTGCAAAACATTTGCAATTATTACTTCTAAATTATCTTGTGCTAAATAATAAGGAGTAATTATTGCTTCTTGATCTAGTAAATTTTGTTTTTTCAAATAATCATTAACTGCTTGATTAATTAAAAAATTATCTAAACCATAAAAAATGACCATTTTTCACCTCAAAGCAATTTTAACTTAATTCTTTAATTTTCGTAAGAATTAACGCTAATTGTGTTTGATAATGTTCTAAACGTTCTTGTTGCAACTTCACTTTTTCTGGTAAAGCTTTAGCAAGAAATTGTTGATTATTTAATAATTTTTCACATCGAGCAATATCTTCTTTAATTTGCACTAATTGTTTTTGATACTTTTCTAGTTCTTGGTTTTTGTTAACTGTTAATTCAGTTTTAATTTCAACAATTGCATTAGTAATTACTTTACTAATTTTCTTATCATTTGAAAAAGAACCAAAACTAATACTAGTAATTTCACTATTAGTTAATTTTAATAAATATTTATTAAGTTGTTCTTGTTCTTTAGTAAAGAAACTTTCATTAGTATTAATATGCAATTCCAATTTTGTTTTAAAAGCTAAACTAAAATGATTACGAACTTCTCTAACAGCAATTATTACTTCAGTCAAACTATTAATAAATTGCTTAACAATTGGATTAAATTTAGTATTGGTTGCTTTTGGATAATTAGCTAATAAAATACTTTCTGAATGTCGTTTTTGATAAATTGCTTCGGTAACAAATGGTAAAAATGGATGTAACATAATTAAAATTTGTTCTAAAACATAAACCAAAGTAAATAATGATGCTTTTTTTAATTGCTCATCTTGTAAATTAACTTTACTTAATTCAATATATCAAGAACAATATTGGTTTCAAATAAAATTTGCTAAATCATGATTAACAGTAAAGAAATCATAATTATCCATGTTCTTTTCTACTTTAATAATTAATTGATCTAATTCTTGTAAAATTCATTGGTCAATATAACTATATTGTAACGATTCTGAAGTAGTCATAAAATCTTTTGGAACATTCAATAAAACATATCGTGCAGCATTTCATAATTTATTAATTAAATTTCATGCTGATTCAATCTTAATTTTACTAAATCTTAAATCTTGTCCCGGTGCTGAATTACTTACTAAAAAATAACGTAAAGCATCAGCACCATATTCTGCAATTACTTTAATTGGATCAATGCCATTATTTAATGATTTTGACATTTTTCTACCTTGTTCATCACGAATTAAACCATGAATTAAAACATTAGTAAATGGTTGTTGATTAGTAAGTTCTAATCCCATTGCCATCATTCTTACAACTCAGAAGAATAAAATATCATAAGCAGTTACTAAAACATTACTTGGATAATAACTTTTAAATTCTTGTGCCTTTTTATCTGGCCAATTTAAAGTTACTAAAGGTCATAAGGCACTAGAAAATCAAGTATCTAAAACATCAGTTTCTTGTCAATAATCTTTGGCATTTTTTGGTGTATCAACACCAATATATTTTTCTTTAGTTTCTTTATGATATCAAACAGGAATTTGATGACCTCAAGTCAATTGCCGAGAAATACATCAATCTTGAATATTATTAACTCATTTTAATAATTGTTCTTCAAAAAATTCTGGAAAAAAATTAGTCTTAACTTGTTGATGATTTTGAGTTTCAATAATTTTTTCAGCCATTGGTGCCATTTTAAGAAATCATTGTTGTGATAAATAAGGTTCAACGACAACATTAGTTCTTTGTGAAAAACCAACTTGATGTTGATAATCTTCAACTTTAACAACCAATTTAACTTTTTTTAAATCAGCAATTAAATTCTTTCGACAAATAAAACGATCTTGACCTGCATATTTTGCGCCCAATTGATTAACTTTTCCTGATTCATCGAAACAAATTGGCATTGCCAAATTATGCTTTAAACCAATTTGATAATCATTAAAATCATGAGCAGGAGTACATTTCATAATTCCTGTTGCAAAAGTCATATCAACATAATCATCAGCAATTACTTTAATTAAACTATTATTAACAGGATTAATTACTTCTTGATTAAGATACTTCTTATACCTTTTATCCTTTGGATTAACAACTAAAGCTTGATCAGCAAAGATTGTTTCTGGTCTTGTTGTTGCTACAGTTAAATAACTTGATTTATCTTTTAAATAATATTTCAAGTAATATAATTTCCCATTAACTTCTTGATATTCAACTTCAATATTAGAAATTGCAGTTCTCAATGATGGATCTCAATTAACAATTTTTGTTCCTTGATAAATTAAACCTTTTTGATATAAATCAACAAAAACCTTTTTTACCGTTTCATTAACATCTTGATCTAAAGTAAATTTTTCACGACTATAATCCAATGATAAACCCATTTTTGCTCATTGGTCATGAATTATTTTTGTATATTGGTCTTTTCAACTTCAGGCATATTTAAGAAAAGTTTCTCGGTCTAAATTTGCTAAAAGAGCAGGCTTCTTTGCTTTAATCTCTGCTAAAACTTTAACTTGTGTCGCAATTCCAGCATGATCAATTCCGGGAATAAATAAAGCTTCATAACCCTTTAATCGTTTATAACGAATTAAAGCATCTTGAATTGTTCCATCTCAAGCATGACCCAAATGTAATTGTCCCGTAATATTTGGTGGTGGCAAAACAATACAAAACTTTGGTTTCTTACTTTTTGGATTAGCAACAAATAATTTTTTATTTAATCATTTTTGATACATTCCAGTTTCAATTTTTTGATGATTATATTTTGTTTCCATATTATCCATGTTCTACACTTTACTCCTTTAATAAAAAATGTTCCTAAAACTTAATTTAGGAACGTTTTTAACCGCGGTACCATCCTAATTCATTTATTAACTCAAATAATAAATGCTCTTAATTGCTTGATTCTAATTTGTTAATTAAATATAAACTACCTTCAAATTAAACTTGCTTAATTTCCACCAACCATTAAGTCTCTTTTTTACCATTTAATTTTACTCTTTTATATTTTTTAGTTTTAATAATATTATTTTACAATTTTAATTTTAAAAAACAAGATTATCACTTGTTTCATAAAAGTATTATCTAATAACTGCTTTAAATCTTGTTATTAAAACTTTTTGAATCTGTTTTATTTCTTCACTAACTTTATCTTCATCTAATTGTTCGTCTTTACTATTAAATTCTAAGTTAAAAGTTAATGAATGTTGCTTTTCTTTTTTTAATTTATCATCTGAATAACGATCAATTAAACTTAAATTTTGTAAATTTTTAATTTTTGTCGCTCAAATTGCATTTGATATGACAGCATAACTATATTGATCATTAATAATAATTGATAAATCACGACTTAAAGGATTATATTTTGATCAATTTTTAAACTTAATTTCTTGTCCAGTTTTAAAGTTAGCAATGATTTTTAATAACTTACTACAATTTATTTCAACTAAAAATACTTCTTGACTTAAATCCATTGCGTTAGCAATTTCAGGATGTAAAGCAGCAACAGTAGCAAAGTGCAAATTATTGTAACTAATATTAGCACTTAAAAATGGATGAGTTGCTCGCATTTTAAAACTTTGATAAGTTAATTGTTGGGTAAATTTTTGACCAACTTGATGATTTAATCAAGCTTCTAAAAAACCTTTTACTAATAAATAACCATTTTCTGTTTTAATTTTGTCAGAGAAAAAGTTATTGTTAACAACAAAAGCAAAATGATGATTATATTCATCAGAATCTTGCGTATAAATTACTTCATCAGTAAAAACTTTCAAAGCATCTTGCTTATAACTAGCATTAAGACGACAAATTTCTAATAAACTAGGTATTAAACTATAACGCATTACTTTTCTTGAAACACTCATTGGTGCTAGTAAAGTAATTGGTTTATGATAATTAAAAAAATTAAAGTCATTTAAAGATGAAGTACTAGTTAAATTATAAGTTTTCACCTGATGAAAACCATAATCTAGTAAATAATTTCTTAAACTACTCAACAATTGTGTTAACTTATTTTCTTTAATTGGCATAATTGTAAATTCTGGTTTGATTTCTGGAATTGCTTGATAACCAATAGTTCGGGCAACTTCTTCAGTAAGATCATTAATATTAGCCAAATCAGAACGATGACTTGGAATTTTAACTTTAATATTTGTTAATCGTAATGGCTTAATTTGGCAACCAACAACTTTTAAAGCATTAATAATTTCAGTACTTGAAAAATTTGTCCCTAAAATTTGATTAATTTTTTGTCAATTAATTGTAATAGTATTATTTTTATTTTGATAATGAACATAATTAGTAAAACTAACAACTTCAAAATTAACAGAAAATTGATTTAATCAAAAAATTAAGCGTTGAAAAACAAATAAATAATTAGCTGGTAAAATTGGTTTACTTAATCTTTGTAAAAAACAACTATCAACATTAAAATTATTGCGCTTAATTTGTTCTTGAACTAAATAATTATCAAAATTAACAGAAAATAACATTAACGAGTTTGTTTTATCATTAGCAACAAAATTTGGTAAAGTTAAATTTCCTAAATTACTAAAAGGAATTTTCTTATTAGCAAATAAAATATCGTGTTTAAAATATTTTAAACCAACTTTTAAGTTATCATTTTTTGCTTTAATAATACTTGGATCAGTTATTTCATCACCGTTAAAACAAATAATCGGTTGCCCTAATTCTAACATTACTAAATTAAGTAAGTCATTAATAAAATTACTTGGTTTAATATTTGCTAATTGTAACATTCTTTTAATCATTGGTGCAGTAACTAGGCGCTTCTGACTTAATAAATTAAGATTTAATGAAGCAAAAGCATTAATAAAATCTTTTCTATTATTTGATTTTACTAACTTAAGATTTTTAATCTTAGCAAATGAAACTTTTTTTAAAGGTAAATTAAAATAATGACTTAATTCTTGTGCCAAATAATACATCGCTAAGCAATCACTACGATTTAAAGTTAACTGAATTTCAAAAATTGTTTCATCTAAGTCTAAATAATTTAACGGATTTAAACTACCAACTAATGCTTTTTCTGGCAAATGAACAATTCCTGCTAATTCAGTTTTATCTAATACTTCACGATTTACACCAAGTTCTTCTAAAGAACAAAGCATTCCATTTGACATTATTCCTTGAATTTCTCTTTTAGCAATTGTTAAGCCATTAGCTAAGACACTATTAATTTGTGCAACAACAACTTTAATTCCTACTTTAACATTACTAGCACCACAAATAATTTCCAATCTTTTGTGACCAATATTAACAGTACAAAGATTTAATTTTTCACTTTTGGGATGTTTGACTATTTTTATAATTTCGCCAATAATTAAATTAGTATTACTAGTAGTTAAATTAGTAATTTTTTCAACCTCAAATCCAAGATTGTTTAAAGCAATCGCAATTTCTTGATCTTTAATTTTTTTAATATTTACTCATTGACTAAGAATTTTTTTTGAAACTATCATTTTCTACTCCTAATTTCCTACTTAAAATTGTTTTAAAAAACGCAAATCATTATTGTAAAACAAACGAATATCATCAATACTATATTTAATCATGGCAATTCTTTCAATTCCAACACCAAAAGCAAAACCATTAATTGTTTCATCTTCAATTCCACATGCCTGAAATACATTTGGATGAATCATTCCTGAACCTAAAATTTCAATTCAACCAGTATATTTGCATAAACTACAGCCACGAGTAAAACATAAAGGACAACTAACATCAACTTCAGCAGATGGTTCAGTAAATGGAAAATAACTAGGTCGTAAACGAATCTTACTTTTAGCACCAAATAACTGTTGACAAAAATAATTTAAAGTTCATTTTAAATTTGCAAAAGAAATATTTTTTGCTACTAAAAAAGCATCAACTTGCATAAATTGATGAGAATGAGTTGCATCATCATCATCTTTGCGATAAACATTGCCTAAACTAATATAGGCTAACGGATTAATAACTTTACCATTTGTTGCTGATAAAATTCGTGCTGTCATATTAGTACAATGAGTTCGTAATAAAAACTTATTTTTTTCATCACTACTATTATCTAAATAAAAAGTATCTTGCATTGCTCGTGCTGGATGGTTTTTTGGTAAATTTAAACGATTAAAGTTATATTCTTCATTATCAACTTCAGTACCACTAATAATTTGATATCCTAAATCCTTGAAAATTGTTGTAATTTTATCAATAATTAAAAATAATGGATTACGATAACCAATTGCTAAATCTGTTCCTGGTAAAGTTAAATCAACTTGATTTTGCTTTAATTGTTCTTCAAGAGCTTTTGCTTCAATTTTTAAAATTTTTTCATTAATTAAAGTCATAATTTCGCTTTTAAATTCATTAACTAATTTACCAACTTCAGATTTTGCTTGTTGATCAAAACTATTTAATGATTTTAAAATTTCATTAAATGATGATTTTTTACCAAAATATTTTGATTTTAAAAAATGTAAGTTATTTGTTTCAGAAATTGCTTTAATATCAGATTTTGCTTTGATTGAAATTTTATTTAAATTTTCTTTAATTTTATCTAGTTGATTCATTTTTTCACCAATCATTTATCTTTACTCTTATTTTAATACATTATGATAATTTATTAGTAATAAATAAAGAATATATCGTAATTGCAACACTAGTTGCTAAATTTAATGATTCAACATTATTAGTTGTTTTAATTAAAATATTTTCATCAACTAAGTTCCTTAAATCTTGATTAATTCCTTTTCCTTCATTACCAAATAAAATAGCATTTTTTGCTTGAAATTTAATTGTCTCTAAAGTTTTTGGTTTGTTTGTTTCATGTAAAAAAGTACCATATAAATAATAATTTTCTTTTTTCAATTTTACAATTAAAGATATTAAATCACAATATTCGACACTAACATTAAAAATTGCACCTTGACTAGCACTAATAACTTTATGATTATAAAGGTCAACACTATCATTAGATAGAAAAATTTTATTAATTCCAAAAGCACTACAACTTCGTAAAATTGCTCCAAGATTACTTGGATCTTGAATTTTGTCTAATAATAAAACATTATTAGGGCTTTTTTCGGTAACAACTTTAAACTTACATAAAGCAATAATTCCTTGTGGTGTTACTTCTTGACTAATTTTTTTAATAATTGCTTGATTAACTAAAATAATTTTTATATTTTTTGGTAATTTGTTTTGATAATTATCTAGTTGATTATTCAAAATAAAAACTGTTAATACTACTTCTGCTTCTAAAGCTTTTTCTACCAAATGTCAACCTTCAACTAAAAACTGATAGTTTTGATAACGATTTTTACTTTTTTGTAAAGTTCTTAAATATTGAATTAAAGGATTATTAACTGCAGTAATTTCTTTCATAATTAAATTTCAACCTTACTATTTTTTAAAATTTTTTTAATATCACGATAGTTAGGACAATATAAAGCAACTAAATTTCAAAATTCTGCTTGATGATGTGGATAAATTAAATGAATCAATTCATGAATGATAACATAATCAATTACTTGATAACTAAAATGAATTAATTTAACATTTAAAACAATCTTTCCTGCTTGATGAAAGCATACTCCTCATTTTGTTTTCATTATTCGTAAATCAAAATCATTAGCATTAATTTGAAGAATTCTTTGTCAATATCTTAATCGTTCTAAAAATATTGGTCGAGCAATAGTTTTTAAAAATTGATTTATTTTTTGTAATAAAACTATTTGCTGATTTTTATTACTTAATAATAAAGGAGTATAAATAAAAAAACTATCATCACTAATAAAAAACTTAGTTTTGTTTTGATAATTAAGAACTATTGGTAATTTTTTATCTAAAAAATAAATAAAAGCTTCAGGAGTAAAAGCAAAGCGAGTAACTATTAATTCATTATTTCTTAATTGTTTAATTAATTTTGGTAAATTACTTTTAACAAAATCTTCAATCACTTCAGGCTTAACAAAAAAAGGAGCGCTCACAATTATTTGTTGCTCTTTTAATTTTAAATAAAGGTGTTTTTGTTGACGATAATTAACAATATACTCTCAATTTTGATTTTGATAAAAAATTGTTTTAACTTCCATTTGCGCTCCTAAAAATTCATTTTAATAATTTTGTTCTTGACGTAAATGATTAATTTTATTTTTTGCTAAATAGGCATTAAAAATATCATCTTTAGTAAAATCACATTTTTGCGCAATTGTATAATAAATATTAAATCATTTTTCAATTGTTGCTAAATCTTTTTCTTGTTGTAATTTTAAAGTTGTTGCAAATAAATCTAAAAAAGCTAAAGTTAAAGTTTGATAATATTGAAAATTAATTTTTAAATCAGTAATTTTTGATGATAGTCCACAATCATTAGCAATACTAATAATAAAATGAAGTCCATCAATATATTCTTCTAATAAAATCTTTTTTTCTGATGATGGTTTTGAGCTTCAATATTTAAAACATCGTTGTTCATTAGCAAACTCAGCAATTTCAATCATTAAAGCTAAAAATTTAGCATTTAAAATTTCTTGATTGTCTTGAAGTAATCTTGTTATTGAAATCTTTTGATCTAATTCTGCTTGTAATTTAATAATTGTCATCAATTGTTCTTTACTTAACATCCTATAAATCCACTACTTTCTAATCTTTAATTTATTTTATCATTTTTTAATTAAAGCAAAATAAAAATCTTGTTATTTCAATTAATAACAAGATTTTAATCTTTATTAAATTACGCTGATTTAGCTACTGTAACAATCTTTTTAAATTCTTCTGGATGATTAATTGCTAACTCTGATAATGTCTTACGATTTAATTCAATTCCAGCTTTTTTTAATCCATCAATAAATTTAGAATATGATAATCCTTCAGCTCTAACTGCAGCATTAATTCTTGTAATTCATAATTTACGAAAATCACGCTTACGATTTTTTCGATCACGGTAAGCATAAGCTAAAGAATTCATTACTTGTTCATTAGCTGTACGATATAAGGTACTTTTTGATCCGTAATATCCTTTAGCTTGTTTTAAAACTTTTTTACGACGGTGATTTGTGGTATATCCACCTTTAACTCTTGCCATATTTTCTTACTCCTTGTTTTAAATTAAATCTTTTAGTCGAGTGTAATCAGATTTAGAAACTGTTGTTCATCCTCGAGATTGACGTTTTTGTTTTGTTGTTTTGTGTGGTGCTAAGTGTGAAACAAAAGCACTTCCACGCATTCATTTCCCTGTTCCAGTTACTTTAATTCTTTTTTTCAACGCTTTTTTTGTTTTCATTTTTGGCATCTGTTTTACCTCCAGCATTAATCTTCTTTTGTTTTTAATGTTAAATAAATATTAAAGAAATTTCCTTCTGTTTTATATTTTGATAAATTATTTAAATCTTTATCGCTAATAGCAATATCACTTACTTCATTATAAAACATTTGTAATTTTTCAAAACCAAGTTCACGATATTCATTTTCGCGACCACGATATTTTAAAGATACTTTTACTTTGTCACCTTTTAATAAAAAATCTCTTGCTTTTTTAGCTTTAACTTTTAAATCATGATCACCGATATTAACTGTTAAGCGAACTTCTTTTTCTTTAATAATATTAGCTCTTTGCGTTTTGCGTTGTATCTTTTCTTTTTGTTCTTGTTGATAACGGTAATGGTCAAAATTAACAATTTTGCAAACGGGTGGTTTTGAATTGGGTGAAATACATACAAGATCAAGATTCATACTTTGTGCTTTTGCCAAGGCATCTGACTTTTTCATTACACCTAAATTTTTACCATCATTTGAAATTACTAAAAATTCTTGAAAAGGAATTTTTTCATTTCATAAATCATCTTGCTTTTTATTTGCCATATAACCTCCAATTAATAAGCATTAATAAAAGTGTGCATAAATGCACACTCACCATTAAATCTTCTTTAGTTATTTAAAAATAACTTTAAAGCATTTAACCTATAGTAACTTAACTATCAGGTGAGTGAAAACTACTTTCTTTATGCTAATAAGCATTATAGCAACTTTTATTTAAAAAAACAAGGACTAATTACTAGAATTAGCCCTAATTTTATCGCATTTACTTAATTGTAATTTCTCTAATTTCTTCACTTCGCATGAAAAGAATCTTGCTACCAATTTTTGCTCCGTATGACTGAGCAATATAAGAAATTTCTTCATCTGATTTAATAAATTTTTCATAATCATCAACCTTAGTCATAAAGATTGAATGATAACAACCAAACGCTGTATATAATTTTTCATTACTTGAAACACCAAGAATTACTGTATTAGGACGAAACTTTGAAAGTGCTTTTAACAATTCACCAGTTTTTGATAAAACAACAGCATATTCATAATCACCTGTTTTACACTTTTGTGCTAACTTTTTAACAATTGCTGCTCTTGGTCCAGTTGTTGAATTCATAGCATCTTGAAATTGTTTTTCGTAATATAATTTTGAATAAAATTCCATTTCAGCACGACGATTAATTGTTGCCATAGTAGAAGTAGCAATAAGTGGGTAAGTACCATTAGCAGATTCACCTGATAACATTGTTGCATCAGCACCTAATTCAGTAGCAAAATAAACATCAGTAACTTCTGCTCTTGTTGGTGATGGATTATCTGTCATTGATTCTAACATTTGCGTTGCAACAATTACTAACTTACCAGCTTTACGGCATTTTCTAATTAAAATTTTTTCTCAGTATGGTACATCATAATAAGGAATTTCTAAACCTAAATCACCACGAGCAACCATAATTCCATCAGAAGCAGCAATGATTTCATCAATATTATCAATACCAACTTGTGATTCAATTTTTGAAATAATTTCAATATTTTCTGCTTTTAATTTTTTCAATAAATTACGAATTTGTTTAACATCAGCTGCAGTATTAACAAATGAAGCTGCAATATAATCAATTCCTTGTTTAACACCAAAAGTAATATCATTAATATCTTTTTCTGATAAAAATGGTAAAGAAAATTTAATTCCAGGTAAATTAATTCTTTTATTAGTTTTCAATAAATGTTGATTAAAAGCCTTAGTTTCAACTACTCCAGGTTTAACTGAAATAACATCTAATTGTAATTTACCATCATCAACTAAAATAACATTCCCTGGCTTTAAATCTTTTGACATATCATAAGATACAGTCATTTCACTAGGGCCACAAATTTTCTTTTGATAATCAGTAATTTTAGTATAAACAGTAACAACACTATCTTTAACAATTAACTGTTTATCATCAAGCATTTTCCCAACTCTAATTTCTGGACCTTTAGTATCCAACATAACTGAAATTGGTTTACCAATTTTTTCCATTACTTGTTTTGCTCAAACAATTCTTGCGCCTTGTTCTTCATGATCACCATGAGAAAAGTTCAAACGAACTGTTGTCATACCATTAATAAATAACTGTTGAATTGCAGCAGCCGAATTGGTTGCTGGACCAATTGTTGTAATTATTTTTGTTCTTTTATTATATTTTGTAACATCGGGTTTTTCTACATTATTTTTAGACATATATTTTCTCCATTTTCTTTATACATAATATAAAAATATTCTAAAATAAATTATATACTATTTAGTATAAAATATAAAACTGCTTTAACTTTAAATTTTAAAAATTATTAAAAACTAACAATAAAAAGTATAATACAAGATTGCATTATACTTTAAAAGCTATTAGTTAAATAAATTAAATTTGAATCATATTATTACTACTTCAACTATTAATATTTTTTCTATTTTGAATAATTTCTTCTTGAAAAATATTTTCAATTTTTTCATTTTTTATTTCTAAATCAAAATCTAATAAATCAATACAAATTTTCGTTCTTAATTCAATATTGTTTAAAAAATTTAAAATAAAACTTCCAAAATTATATAAAAGTTCTATGTTAACTGAATAGTTTTTAAGAAAAAAATCATTATCAATTGAAATAAATTCTTTTTCTAATTCTTTTAAACTACTTTTTAATTTTATAAGCTTTGAATTATTTTCAATTTTTTTAAAAGTATTTTTAAAAAAAACATAATCAACTTCAACTTCACTTCCATCAACTCTAATTAATTGTGGAATTGCAATAATAAAAGTTAATTCTTTTAAAAAAAGATTATTTTTATCAATTTTTTTACCATTTTTTATTACTTTAAGAAAAGCATTTATTTTATCATTATTTTCTTTTCAAAATATAGATAATAATTGAATATATGTTTTTACTTTATTTAAAGTAAAACCCTTTATAAATTCATAATCTTGTGCCATTTCATTAGCTTTATTAAAAATATACGACTTTTTAAATTCATTAAGTAAAACTTGATTTTTTTGAATCATCATATTCAGTCTCCTTAAAATAATCTTATTAAATTATATGTAATTTCTTGTTGTAATTTTTGTTTATCTTCATTAAATTCTGTAATATCTTTTTCATTTGTACTAGAAATTTCACTTTTAACACTTTTATTTCTTATATCAACTTTTACTGCTATTTCTTGACGTTCAATAGCAAGCAACTCAGTAGCAATATCATTTGCTTGTTGACTTAATTTATAAACTAAATATGCAAAGAAAGTCGTTGTTCCAAATGAGCAGATACTAATTAATATTGTCATTGCTTCATAATAAGACATCTAAACTCCTACATTTCTTATTAATTATTTAACAACTTTAAACACTAATCCCTGTAATTAATATAATTGTACAAAAATTATTCTATTATATAAATAGCATTTTAATATTTTTTCAAAATTTATTAAAAAAATAGACTGATCTAAATCAGTCTTATTAATTTAATACTAACTTTTATTATTAATTTCTTTTAATAATTTTCTTACTAAAACTTCTTTCGTCACACTAAGATCATGTTTTTGGTCTTGATAAGTATGATAGGTAATTTTTTTAGTTTTTAATTCTTTATTACCAATGACAACAATATAAGGAATTTTTTCTTCATGCGCAAGCTTAATTCTTTTACCTAACGTTTCAGTACTACTAATTATTGCCCGAATATTTTTTGCTTTAAAAGCATCACAAACAACAGTACTATATGCCATAATTTCTTCACTATTATTAATTGGTAAAATTACTAATTGTTTTGGTGCTAATCATAATGGAAAAACACCTTGTGTTTGTTCTAATAAAGTTGCAATAAATCGTTCATAAGTTCCAATAATTCCACGATGAATAATAACAGGATGTCGTTCTTGATTTTGATTATCAATATAAGTTAAATTAAAACGCTTTGGTAATAAGAAATCAAATTGAATTGTTGAAATTGTTACTTCATGACCTAGTGCTGTTTTAATTTGCACATCAAATTTTGGACCATAAAATGCTGCTTCACCAATCATTTCTTTATACTTTAGCTTTAATTCATTCAAGACTTCTCGTAAAGCATTTTCTGATGTATTTCACATTTCATCATCTTGATAATATTTTTCAGTATCTTTTGAATCTCTTAATGATAAAGATAAATAATCATATTTAATTTTGAATGTTCTTAATACTTCAGCAATTAAATGAAAGCATCGTTTAAATTCTTCTTTCATTTGATCAGGTCGTGCAAAAATATGAGAATCAGTTAATTCCATTGATCTTACTCGTTCTAAACCTGTCAAAGCACCACTAGCTTCATAACGATATAATAAAGCATGTTCACTTAAACGAATTGGTAAATCACGATAAGAACGAGCAGTAGCTTGATAAATCATACAATGATGAGGACAAGTCATTGGTCGTAAAACTAACATCTCATTATCTTTTGCAATTGGACTAAACATATTTTCACGATAATGATCTCAATGACCACTTTTTTTATATAAATCAACTGAACCTAAAACAGGAGTAGCAACTTCTTGATAATCTCATTTAAATTCTTGTTGACGTAAATATTCTTGAATTGTTTTTTTAATTATCATTCCATTTGGTAAAAATAAAGGTAAGCCTTTACCAACTTCATCATTAAACATAAAAATGCCTAATTTTTTACCCAAAAAACGATGATCTCTGTTTTTTCTTGCAACAATTTGGTTTATTTTCGTTTCCAATGCTTCTTTTGTTCAATCAGCAATTCCAGTAACTCTTTGTAATTGTTTATTTTTATCACTACCCAATCAATAAGCACCTGTAATACTTGTTAATTTAAAATGTTTAATCAATTGACTAGTGCCAACAGCAACACCTGAAGCAATCATTTTTACTTTATTATTAACTAAATAAGAACATATTTGATCATTAATTTGATTAAGTTTTGCATATTCTTGAACATAAGGATTATCTTGATAAGTTTCTAATGTCGTTTTTAAATCTTGACAAAAAAGTGAAATTGGAAAATTTGTATTTAAAACTTTAGTCATTTCCTCACTTAATTTTAAAAAATCTTCTTGTTTTAATTGTTGTTGATAATCAAAGTCTAAATAAAAGCCATCTTCATAATTATTAGCAACGGCAAGTATTGCTTCTGGATACAATTTTTTCATTACATAAGCTAAAACTAAAGCGCAACCATAATTTAATGCTTTTCAGCCTTCTAAATCTTTTTGAAAAATAAATTGAACTGTTGCATCATTATTAATTTTAGCGAATAAATCATGAACTTTATCATTTAAGAAAAAAGCAACAATTTGATTCTTGTCTTTACTTGGATAATATTTCTGCAGTAAATCATAACCAGTAATTGCTTGATTAAGTTTAATATTATTAATTTTATTTTTTTCATCTAAAATTTTTACTTCCATAATTTCAAATCTTTCTTTTTGTTAATTATTATAATTTAATATTATTTTAACATTATTAATAATAAATGAAAAAATTTAAAAAATAAAAACTTAGAAAGATACTAGAATGCACCTCAAAAAGTAGACACGAAAATAAAAAGTTATCTGAAACTACTTATGGAGGTACATTTTTATGCAAAGAATATTTATTAAATTTTAATTAAATGATTATTAGAAATCTGATACTTTGTATAATATGTATTATTAGTTACTCAAGTATTACTTATTGAGTCAAACAAGCGATTTTTATTTACAATTAAAGTTTTAATTTCAAGTGTATAACCTTCTTGATATGCAATCTTTAGCAAATCATTTTTTCCAATAATGTTAGCAACATTATCAGCACCTGTTAAAGATACTGATTTAATAACTTCACCAGTTTGATTTCTAATAGTTATTGTATAATAAACATTTGGTTTTTGTGTTACATCAAGTCCAGTTCCTGATCCAGCAAAATAAAACTTGTGATTTTCTTTATCTAGACCAATGATTCCTCGTTGATAATAAGCATAACCAATTAAACTAATTGTGTCGTCAAAAGAAACTTGAGCAAAATATAAATAATTATTACTTAATAAACCTTCGTCTTTAACAACAAATTTGATTTGAACATAATATTTACCATCTTGCATGAAATAATTCATTCAATTAAAACGGATATCATTTCACATTATATTTTTATTTTCTGAAATATCAAAAAAATTAGTAAAATTATTTTCATTAATTGTCGTTCCAAAAGCAACTACCTGTTTTGCTTTAATTTCAGATTTAATAGTTGATACTTGATATTTTGGTAATTGTCATTCAATAATAGGTTGATGAGTTCCATTAATAACATTTTCTCAAATATTATTTTTTAATGTTGGCAATTGTTCAACTGCCTTTCTAGTATCATCTGTTATGTTAAAACCTCATTTTTGAAAAAATGGAATTAAATTACGATTAGTAACTTTTGATGTGATTTTAACAAAATCTTGCTGCATATTTGAAACACTTAAATAATCAGTACGATATAGTTGTGATAATGTTGGATAAAAATTATCACCAAAAGCCATTTTTAACTGTCAAAACATTGTTAATTTAACAAATAAATCTGATTGCTTATTATAATCTTTATTCGTATCATTAGAATTTAAAAATGCTTTTACCTTTGTGATATTACTTGTTCCATCAACATTGCCACCAATGGCACCAAACATTTTTTCTTGCGCATACAAAGCACTAATATTAACTGTAACTTCTGTTAAATCAGCACTTCATTTATATTGTGGTGTTTGATAAGTATGACCAATTTCATGTCATAATCCTCATTGATTATTAGATTTTCTAGTAAAAAGATCTCTTCCAGCATTAAAATGATTATGAAAAGCAAGATAATAATTATTTGTATAAGCATAACTACTACCACTATCATCAGGATTAGCAATATGAATAAATTGCGGATATTTTTTTGCTACACCTGAATATTTTTCATTTAAGCCATAAGCTTCATTTGTATATTTTCAAATTTGATCTCAAGCTAAAATATTTTCATTAATATTAACTCCTACAGCAGGTATCACTTGATTTTTAAACATTTGAGTTTGGAATGTTCCAAAAACATGTTTTGAGATAACTTCAACAAAAAAAGATTTTGTGTTCATAATTTCATTAAAAAAATCTGCTTGATTAGTTTCATTAACAATAAATATTGGAACTTTTATCGGATCATTAGTAATAGTTAAAATTTTAACTTTATTAGTAAAACGATAATCCTTCAAATATAACATTCCCGAATTTTTAGGTGTAATAGTTATATTATCACCAACAATTTTAACAGTTTCAAATCCAACATCCTTACCATCATTTAAACCTTGATAACTACGATATTGACCAATTGTTAAATATAATAAATCATTTGCTTTTGCATCTTTATTAATTTTAATCTGATATTCTTTGTCTTTTTCTAAAAAATAACCAGTTGGTGTAAAAAATGAATGTTGAAAAGAGCGATTTTCGCTTGCTAAAAGTGTTTTTTCAATATAACTATAGTCATTACTTTGATCTAAAATATCAGTAATTTGTTCTTTTGTTTTAACTTGATTATGAGAATAAACTCCAAAATTTGGTAATACTACGGCTGTTGTTAATAAACCTGTTAATGATAAAATTTTTTTCATTTTAAATACCCCTATCTTTAAAATTATTTATGTAATAAAATTATAAACTATATTTAAAAAAAATAAAAATTGAACAGTATGTTCTATGAATTGTAGAACAGATGTTCAATTTTTTAATAATTATTTTTTATAAAAAATTCCTGATAATCGTAAAATCTTACTAACAGCAGCAGAACGATCACTTCTTTGCATACTTAAAGCAACATGAATTGGTAGAACAGTTAACTTATTGCCTTGTAAAGCAATAATAACACTAGAATCTCCTTTTTTATCAGCTTGTTCAACAGCAAAGATTCCCATCATAGTTGCAAGATAACGATCAGATGCACTTGGTGCGCCGCCTCGTTGAATTTGTCCTAATACTGTTGCTCTTGTTTCTACTTTTAATTCTTGTTCAATATTTTTTGCTAATTTTTTAACATCATATAAATTCTCTGTTACTAAAACAACAATTGAACTTAAACTTTGTTTATGATGTAAATCTTTAACAATATTAATTAATTCATGTTCTGGAATTTTTGGATTGCCCGGTGTTGCAACTAAATCAGCATTAACTGCTGCATGAATTGCTAAATCACCACAATGACGACCCATAACTTCAACAATTGAAATTCTTGAATGAGAATTTGATGTATCACGAATTCGGTCAATTGCTTCAACAACTGTATTTAATGCTGTATCAAAACCAATTGTCACATCAGTTGAAACAACATCATTATCAATCGTTCCTGGAATCCCAATACATTGAATTCCCAATTCACTTAATTTTTGTAAACCAGCAAAAGTACCATCGCCACCAACAGCAATTAAAACACCAACTCCAAATTCATCTAAAATCCTTTTGGCTTTTTTTCTTGTTTCTTCTTCTTCAAAAGCTTTAAAACGAGCACTACCAAGGATTGTTCCACCAATTTTAGTACTATTAGTAATTAATTGTTTTCAATAATCATCAATTTCAAAAATTTCTTTTTTTAAAATTCCTTGATAACCACCTTTAATTAACAATAATTCTCATGGTTTTTTCTCTTCCGGACTAAGATTTTTATTTGTTTGTTTTTCTGAATTCATTGCTTTCACTGTTTTATAAACAGCATGAATAACATTATTCATTCCTGGAGCATCACCACCAGAAGTTAAAATTGCAATTTTTCTTTTTTTACTTATTTCGCTCATAACAAACCCCATTTTGTGTTTTAAATATTTTTTAAGTTATAAAAAACTTTAGGCCCTAAAAATTCTGCTTGATTTGCTAAATCAGCATTAATTGTTAATAAACGATTATATTTAGCAATTCGATCAGTTCTTGACATTGAACCAGTTTTAATTTGACCTGTATTAAACGCAACGGTTAAATCAGCAATTGTAGTATCTTCAGTTTCACCTGAACGATGAGAAACAACAGCAGTTCATCCAGCTTTTTGACACATTTGAATTGCTTCAATAGTTTCAGTTAAAGTTCCAATTTGGTTTAATTTAATTAAAACAGAATTAGCAAGTCCTTCTTTAATACCTTCAGCAATAATTTTTGGATTTGTAACAAATAAATCATCACCAACAATTTGAATTTTATTATTAATTTTTTCAACTAATAATTTAAATCCTTTTTTGTCACCTTCTGCTAAACCGTCTTCAATTGAAATAATTGGATATTTCTTTGTTAAAGAAACTAAATAATCAACCATTTCTTCTGATGATCATACTTTTTTAGTTTTAGCATCTTTATCTCTTTTAGCTCCTAAAATATATTTACCATTATGATAAATTTCACTAGCAGCACAATCCATAGCAATCATTATATCAGTTTTTGGTTGATAACCAGCTTTTTTAATCGCTTCAATAATTAAGTCTAAAGCTGCTTCAGTACTATTTAAATCAGGGGCAAATCCACCTTCATCACCAACAGCAGTTACTAAACCTTTCGCTTTTAAAATATCTTTTAAATTATGAAATGTTTCAGCTGCCATTTGAATTGCATGATTAAAATCTTTTGCTCCAACTGGCATAATTAAAAATTCTTGAAAATCAATATTATTATCAGCATGTGCACCACCATTAATAACATTAAACATTGGCACTGGCAATTGACATGCATTAGCACCACCTAAATAACGATATAATGGTAAATCAAGTTCATCTGCTGCTGCTTTAGCAATTGCTAAAGAAGCACTTAAAATTGCATTAGCTCCTAATTTTGATTTATTTTCAGTTCCATCTAATTTAATCATTAATTGATCTAAATATTTTTGTTCTGAAACTTCTTGACCAATAATTGCTTTAGCAATTGTTGTATTAACATGTTCAACAGCTTTTAAAACACTCTTTCCTTGATAAATCTTTGCATTTTTATCTCGTAATTCAATTGCTTCTCTTGAACCAGTTGAAGCACCAGAAGGAACAAGCGCGATTCCATAACCACCAAATTCAGTTCAAATTTCTGTTTGAATTGTTGGATTACCACGAGAATCAATCACTTGCAAAGCTCGAACATTAATAATTTTTGACATTGTATTTTATTACCTTCCTTTATTTTTAATAATTTTTTTCCAAATTTATAAATAATATTATACAAAATTTGTAATTAATAACAATAACACCTTTAAATTATTTTATTATTATTGCAATAAAGATTCCGCTGTGATTTCTTTTGCTGGTTTTAATTTTAAAAGGTCTAAAATTGTTGGAGTAATATTAGCTAAACTACCTTCTGATTTTAACTTTAATCCTTTTTTACAAATAATTAATGGTACAAGTTGTGATGTATGTTTTTTGTTAATTTCACCCTGTTCATCAATCATTACTTCAGCATTACCATGATCGGCAGTAATAATCAAAGTGCCATCAACTTTTTTTAATGATTGATAAATTTTTCCTAAACATTCATCAATAGTATCAATTGCTTTAATTGCTGCTTTTAAATTACCAGTATGACCAACCATATCAGCATTAGCAAAGTTTAAAATAATTACATCATATTTATCTTTTGCAATTTCACTAATTAATTTATTAGTAATTAGTGGTGCACTCATTTCTGGTTTTAAATCATAAGTGTCTACTTTTTGTGAAGGAATTAAATCAATACTAGCACCTGGTAAAGTAATTTCTCCTTGCGTTGCTAAACCATTTTTAAAATAATCTTTACCTCCATCAAAAAAGAAAGTAACATGGGCAATTTTTTCAGTTTCAGCAATTCTTAATTGTGTATAATGATTTTTACTCAATCATTCTCCCAAACCATTATTAACATCATTAGGTGGAAAAATAATTCCCTGTGTTTTAACACTATTAGCATAATGCATCATTGAAACAAAATAAATATTCTTTAATGGTACTGCTTTATTATTGTCTCAAAATTGATAATGACTATTAGATAAAGCTGATGCTAATTGAATTGCTCGATCAGGACGAAAGTTAGCAAAAATTACACTATCATTATCACTAATTTTACTATTAGATAAAGTTTTATTATATGCAGGGATAATGAATTCATCACTATGATTATTTTTATATTCTTGATCAATATAAGTTAACGGATCAGAAAAAGTTGCTCCTTGGTGAAAAACGATTGCATCATAGGCTAATTGTAAACGATCCCATCGTTTATCACGATCCATGGCATAATAACGACCAGAAATTGAAGCAATTTGACCAATTTTTAACTGATTGATTTTATTAATTAATTGTTGTAAATAAATTTTGGCAACATTACTTTTAGTATCTCGACCATCTAAAATTACATGAAAATAAACATTAGAAAATTTTTCTTGCGCACAAAAATCTAATAATGCCAAAATGTGATTAATATGAGCATGAACACCACCATCACTTAATAGTCCAATAATATGAAGTTTACTATTTTTTGCTTTAGCAGCAGCAATTGCTTTAGTAATTACTTGATTTTTAAAAAATGTTTTGTCGGCAATTGCCCGATTAATTAACGTTAAAGATTGATAAATTGTTCTCCCTGCTCCAATATGTAAGTGACCTACTTCAGAATTACCCATTTGTCCTTCTGGTAAACCAACTGCTAAACCAGAAGCTTTTAGTTCTGTATGAGGGTAATTTTTGATAAAATAGTCCAAATTTGGAGTTTTAGCTTGACTAATTGCATTACTTGAACTAGGTTTTGCAATTCCAAAACCATCTAAAATTGCTAATAAAATTGGTTGTTTTTTCATTGTTTAATACGAACCTTTCAATTAAGTTATTTAAATTGTTTGATTATTAGTATTATCTTTTAAGTATTTAATAATATTTTGAATAAAATCATTAATCACTTGATAATTATTAGCTTCAATAAAAACAGTATCATCATTATGATTATTAATTTTAATAAATGATGAAGATGAAAATTGTTCAATTAATGACTTTAAATTAATTTTATTAATTAAATCAGTACTAATTTTTCAAACAAGTAAAGAATCATCAAGATTATTATTTGATAAAAATAAAATTTTATTCTTACCTTCTGTCAATTGTTCTTTTGCTTTTAATTCTAATAATTCTTTGTCAATTAAAAAATTATTAAAGCTGATATGAACAATATCATAATCAGCAACTCTTTCTGAATAATGAGTTCCAGCAGACTGATCAACAAGATTTTTTACTATTTGCAAATTTTGATTTTTAAATTTAGTAAAATTGCTTTTTAACTGCAAATAATCTTGATTTAATTTTCCTAAATCTTCATAAGTATTTATTTCATCATTCAAATAAAATTGTGAAATTAATTCATCATTATTAATCACTTTAATTTTTTTATTAATTACTTTAATTGATGTTAATAATTCTTTTTTAGCATTCAAAAAAAACTGATCAATGTTTGCTTTACCAACCAAGAAAGTAACAATAAAATTAGAACCATTAATTTCAAAACTTGTAATTTCAAGTTTTTCAAGTTTAAAAATATTTTTAATTTCTACTTTAGTTAAATTATTTTCTAGAAATTGATAATTTTGATAATCAAGTTTCTTATTACTTAAAAAATTATTAATTGAATTACGAACTTGAAAAATTAAATCCTTTGTAACATTAATTTTTTTAAATCTTAGTTGAAATTGAGATTCATTAATAATAATTTTAATTTTTGAAATAAGATTTGTTTGTAATTTATCATAATGATTAAAAAACAAATTAAATAATTTCGCAGCTAATTTATTAATAGATAATCTTTTATTGAACTCTTCATCAGCTTCTAAAGTTATTTGATGCTCAGGATTAATAACAATAATACCTGAAATTATTTTTACTAAATGAAAATAAACACCTTTAATAATTTTATTATTAACATCAATAATTTTGGCTTTAAAAAAGTCACTACTAATGATACCTTGTTCAGAAATAATTTTATTATCACAACTATTTAAAATTGTTCGATCTAAAACAATTAAGCCATGATTTGATAATTGATTAACAATTTCAGCTTTTTCATCTAATAAAGCCAAAATCTTACTATTAATTCTCTTTTTCGTTTTAATAATTTTTGTTTTAGGAAAAAGATAACTATTAGCTTTTGTTTTTAAATATTTCCATCAATTTTTTTCTTCTAATTGAGGCATTTTATTGTCCCTCTTTCTACTTTTAGAATAAATAAATTTTTATCAAAAATAAAAAAATTAATGCAATAAATTAATAAAGTCAGTTACTTGTAATGAAGCGCTACCAACTAAAGCACCATCAATATCAGGTTGTGCTAAAAATGTTTTAATATTTTCAGGTTTTACTGACCCACCATATTGAATTCTTACTTTATTAGCAATTTCTTTTTGATATAACTTAGCAATTATTGTTCTAATCAAAGCACAAATATTTTGTGCTTCAGCAACAGAAGCAGTTTTACCTGTTCCAATTGCTCAAATTGGTTCATAAGCAATAATTAATTTAGCTACATTTTCACCAGAAATATCTCTTAATGCTAATTTAATTTGTGTTTCTATTACTTGATCAGTAGTTTTTCTTTCATATTGAACTAAAGTTTCACCACAACATAAAATTGGAATCATTTTAGAGTTATTAAAAATTGTTTTTAATTTACGATTAATACTTTCATTTGTTTCATTGAAATATTGACGACGTTCCGAATGACCAATAATAACATGACTAACATTTAATTCTTCCAACATGTTAATTGAAACTTCACCAGTAAACGCACCTTGCAATTGATCATGACAATTTTGAGCCGCAACAATTAAATTTTTTACTTGCTTATTTTTTAAAGCAATTAAATTAGTGAAACTTGAAGCAATACCAAATTGACAATTAAAAGTTTTATTATTTATCTTTTTCTCAAATTCAGTTAAAAAGTCAGTTGTTTCTTTCATTGTCTTATGCATTTTTCAATTTCCAATAATAATTTTTTGACGCATTAGTAAACCTTCTTTTCTATATTGATGAAATCCGTTTTTTCTTTATTTATCTTAAGTTTTAATTAATTTAAATAAATAACCATTTACTTTATAACATATTTATCTAAGAAAAATAAGACTTCCAGATTTAAAAAAGAGTAATTTCAAAAGAAAAAGGCATCTAAATGCCTTAAAATATATTTTTAATAATGGTGGTTAAGGGCGGAATCGAACCGCCGACACTACGATCTTCAGTCGTATGCTCTACCTACTGAGCTACTCAACCTTGACGATAAAATAATAACATAAATTATTAAAATGACAAAATAAATTTTTATTATAAAAAACAAATCTTCATAAAAGTAATATACTATAAAAGTAAGAAAAATATAATGAGAATTTACTTATAATAAAATGTTATAAAAAGATAGCGAAGTTGAATTATGAAAAATATATTTAAAAAAATCATTGAACTTACTAAAGAATTACAAACTCTTAAACAAAAAATTAAAATAAATTTAGAATCAAAAACAAAAATAATCGAAGCTGAAAATTAATAAACAAGAAATTGTAATACAATTAAATTATTATCTAAATTTAATATCTCAAAATAAAGGAATATTTATGAGTAAAACAAAAATTCCACAACTAGAAACATCACGATTAATTCTAAGAACCATTAAACGCAAAGATGCTAAAAATGTTTTTGACTATGCTCAAGATCAAGCATTGAGTAAATATGTTTTTTGACAACCACATCAATCAATTCGTGATAGTAAAAGATTTATCAAAGATACAATTAAACAATATCAACAACCAAATAAATTTATGTGAGCAATTGAACTAAAAGACCAAAATATAATGATTGGTACTTGTGGAGTTATGAGATATTATCAAGAAAACAAAACAATTGAAATTGGCTATGCACTTAATCCAAAATTCCAAAATAAAGGTTATATGAAAGAATCATTACAAACAATAATTAATTATATTTTTAATAATTTAGATATTATCCGAATTCAGGGGGTTTGTGTTACTGAAAATATTGCTTCAGAAAAAACTATGATTAGTTGCAAGATGATTTTTGAAGGTATTTTACATGATAATTTCATTAAAGATAATCAAATTTATGATTGTAAACTCTTAGCAATTACTAAAAGAAATTATTTAAAAAATTCTCCTAATAAAAATAAAAAAGTTAATTAAATTATTTATTAATTAACTTTTTTATTTATTTAAAAAAATGGCGGTCTTGACGGGACTTGAACCCGCGACCTCCCGCGTGACAGGCGGGTGTGCTAACCAAACTGCACCACAAGACCATGGTTTCGGAGGCTAGATTCGAACTAACAATCTTCGGGTTATGAGCCCGACGAGATACCATTTCTCCACTCCGAAATATAATATGAAATTTATTTAAATGGCGGGAACTGAGGGATTCGAACCCCCGCGCGTCGCAAAACGCCTCCCAGTTTTCAAGACTGGTCCCTTCAGCCACTTGGGTAAGTTCCCATTTAATAATTGGTGGACCCTATTGGATTCGAACCAATGATCACCCGGTTATGAGCCGGGGGCTTTAACCAACTAAACTAAGGGTCCATAATCAATGGTAGCGGAGAAGGGACTTGAACCCATGACCTTTCGGGTATGAACCGAATGTTCTAAACCAACTGAACTACCCCGCCAAATAGAAATTTGTTATTTAATTTAAATGGTGGATTCGATCGGACTCGAACCGACTACCTCCTGAGTGCAAGTCAGGTGTTCTCCCAGGTGAACTACGAACCCATGTAAATTATTAAATATGGTCGGGAAGACAGGATTTGAACCTGCGATCTCTCGGTCCCAAACCGAGCGCCCTACCAAGCTAGACTACTTCCCGAGGTTTGGCGCGCCTAGCAGGAGTCGAACCCACACCTTTTGATCCGTAGTCAAATGATCTATCCATTAAACTATAGGCGCACAACTTACTAATAATAAAATAACAAACCTAGTAAATTATACTTATTTAAAGAAAATTTTACAAGTTAATTTCTAAGAATTCATCATATTTAATAATGGAGGAGTTGGACGGATTTGAACCGACGAATACTAGTTTTGCAGACTAGGGCCTTAAACCAACTTGGCGACAACTCCAAATTTTTTTATCATCTTTAATTAAGCATTTTTATAATATCAATGATATGCAATAAATACAATACAGAAAATAAAAAAGCACAATAATAAGTGCTAAAAATGGTGGAGATGACGGGAATTGAACCCGTGTCCAAAAGAGAACTAACAAATAACTTCTACAGTTTAGTATAATTATTTGTCTCATTAATATTGTCTAATTACACGAAAGCAATATTAACTAGTTAATTAGGTTTTTGAAAAAACTTTATTAACATCAGTTTTTTCTAGTTTGTTTTATGTTTCATTAATTAATAACAACAAACAATTATTTAATTAATGGTAGTTTGAATATCTCTTTAAGCAGATAAAGTAACTAAGTTATTAGAATTCATGAAACCAAAGTTGAATGAACCTAATTTAGCTTTAATGTCTGCAGGAACTACAGTTTTGTTTTTGTTTCCGGTTATTTGAACCCCGAAGTCTTATGGTTTACAAGACCACTGCCATTACTTACCGTTTTCTTCTGTCGAAACCAAAACATCCCCACAATTATTATACTATATTTGCTTGATTTTAGCAAGATTAGTAAATAATTAATAAGAAAAAAATCATAAAAATTTATAATGTTTCTTTTTGCATATTTACACTCTTCTTAAAAGATTTAATATTTTTTATTTCTACTTTATCTTCAGAAAGTTTATCAATTAAATCATAAAAAAATACAGTCTTATAGACGCTGTATCAGCCAAAAAATCGGCAAACCTAGCCATAAGGAGGGAAATGAGACTATAAAACGAAATAGCCTTAATTTAATAATACAATTATTTTTTAAAATTATGTAACGAACTTGACTAAACATAAATAAAAAATATAGTGCTACAATGATATTAACAATTATAAATAAACGCAATTAAAGGAATAGTTATGACAGTTCAAGAATGAGACCAAACTTTACGAGATGGCATTAAATTACATATGTATCAATGAAAACCAAAAAATTTAAAAAATGTTAAAGGAGTTGTTCAATTAGTTCATGGTAGTGCTGAACATGCAAAAAGATATGATGAGTTTGCTAACTATTTAGTAGAAAATGATTATATAGTTATTGCTGATGATCATCGTGGTCATGGTAAAACAGCACAAAGTAAAGAAGATTTAGGTTTTTTTGCAGAAGAAGATGGTTGAGAAAAAATTATTGATGATTTATATGAAGTAACATCTTATATTAAAAAAACTTATCCTAATCAACCAATCGTTATCTTTGGCCATTCAATGGGTTCTTTTATGGTGCGACATTATCTTATTAAATATGGTGCCAATATTAAAGCAGCAGTAATTTGTGGTACAGCATTTCATAAAAAATTACTATTAAAACTTTCAATTAAAATCGCAAAACATAATCAAAAGAAACTTGGACCAAAAGCAAAAGATCAAAAAATTTATAATTTATCATATGCTAAATTTGGTAAACGATTTAAAGATGAAGGTAAAACTGGAACTGAATGATTAAGCACCGATAAAAAAGTACAAAAAGCATTTCAAGATGATCCATTATCTGGTCAAATTTTTTCAACCAGTGCTTTTAAAGATATGTTTACTGGCTTATTATTTATTAATAATAAAAAAAATATTCAAAAAGCACCAAAAGACTTACCAATTTTACTTATTTCAGGTCAAGATGACCCAGTTGGTAATTTTGGTAAAGGTGTAAAAAAAGTTTATAAACTTTTTAAAAAACATCACACCAATGTCAATATTAAACTTTATCCCAGCGCTAGACATGAAATTTTAAATGAACCAATTAAAACTGAAGTTTATCAAGACATTTTAAATTTTTATAATAAATCTTTATCTGAATCAAAAAAACTAACTTAATTTTTAAGTTAGTTTTTATTAATATTTATCTTTAATTTCTCTTTTTAATTGTCGAGCCTTAAGTGTTTGTCTTTTATCATATAATTTCTTTGGTCGAGCAGTAGCAATCTCTAATTTTGCCTTTTGTTTTTGGTTTAAATACAAATTTAAAACGATAATTACAACACTTTTTGTTTTTTGTTCATGTTGTAATCTTAAAATTTCGTTTTTATGTAATAACAATTTTCTTTTCCTTAATGGATCATCTTGATATGAATTACTAAATTGATAATTTGTAATATTCATATTAATAATATATGCTTGATTTTTGACAAAACTAACATAACTATCTTGAATATTAACATCAGCATTTCTAATTGCTTTAATTTCAGCACCAGTTAAAACAATCCCTGCTTCATAACGATCTAAAACTTCGTAATTAAAAAATGCTTTACGATTTTTACTAATAACTTTCATTTTATGCTCCAAAAAATAAAATTATTATGCTGTAATAATTTAAGTATAACCGATTATTAATTAGCGATAAATTTTTTCTCATTGATAAACCGAACCATAAGCTAAAGCAGTAATTGTTAAATTTTGATTAAACTTTTGTAAATTAATCGCAATTTCTGCTAGTGAAATCCCAGTTGAAACAACATCATCAATCATAATAATTTTCTTATGATTAAAAAAGTGTTGATAACTTTTTTTAAACTGAATTTTATTATTAATTTCTGTTTTTCTTTGTTTTAAATTTAAATGATTTTCTCAAAATTTTAAATAATCTTTAACAAGAAATGCATCATTAATTAATTGAATTTTTAATTCTAATTTTTCAGCAATTAATTTTATTAATTGTAAAACAATTTTTTCTAAACTACTAACTGAAGTAGTTTTTAATGGCATCATAATAAAATAATCAATATCATTAAATAAATTGAATTTTTGACCAACTAAAAATAAATTATTAGCAATTTTAAGACAATCAGCATCATTTAAATTTTTAGTTTTAATTAATTGATAATCATCATTAACTCATGGTAAATTAGGATATTTTTCTAACCCTGGTGACTTAAAAAAACCAAAAAAATAACATGGAATTGTAACCGATGATTGTTTGATAATCCGAAAATTATTTTCCTTATTAAGGTTCATTTTTATCCTCTGATAATTTTCTATTTTCTTGCTCGTTTACTATAATAAAATTTCACTTTACGATCACGTTTTTTATTTTGCAATACTTTATTATTTTCTTGCTTACTATCAGCTAAAAGAAAATCAATCGTTCTTGTTTCTTTATTAGCATTTTTAACAATAATATTAACTTCTTGACCTAAACGATATTGCTTTCGTTTTCTTTCACCAAATAAAATCATTGCTTTTTCATTAAAAATATAAAAATCATCATTCATATCTGATAATTTAATTAATCCTTCAATTGTATTTGGTAATTCAATAAAAAGACCAAAACCAGTAATTGATGAAATAATACCAGTAAATTTCTGATTAATAAATTTTGTCATATATTCTGCTTTTTTCATTTGTTCAACAGTTCGTTCACATTCCATTGCTTTAACTTCCATGTTACTTGATTGTTCTGCTGCTAAAGCAGTAAAATTTTGATTTCTAGCAATAACTTTACCATTAATTTCTTTTGTAATCAAATATTGTCTTAATAAACGGTGAACAACTAAATCAGGATAACGACGAATTGGCGAAGTGAAATGAGTATAACAATCACTAGCTAAACCAAAGTGACCAATATTATCATTACTATATCGTGCTTTTTCCATACTTCTCAATAACAAAGTTGATAAAATTTGGAAATTTGGTAAGTCTTTAATTGAATTTAATAAAATTTGTAAATCTTTTGAGTGCAACTTTTCTCAATGATAATTGCCTTGAACACCCATTAACTTTAAAATTGTTGTCATTTGTGACAACTTTTTCTTTCTTGGTGATTCATGAATCCGATAAATAAAAGGTAAATTTTTATCATAAATTGTTTTAGCTACAACTTCATTGGCACGAATCATAAAACTTTCAATTAATTTTTCAGAAATATCACGAGTTCTAACTTTAATATCAGTTACTTCACCTTGTTCATTAACAACAACTTTTGCTTCATCAATATTAAAATCAATTACTCCTGTATTAATCTTATAATTTGCTAAAATTTGATATAACTCTTTTGCATCTTGTAACATTTTTCATACTTTTGGATGAGTTTTAGTAAATTCTGGTGCTTGATTATGATATGCCTCATTAACTTCATCATAATTCATTCTGCGAACTGATTTTATTAATGCTTGATAAATTTCACTTTTAACAGTATCACCTTGATGATTAATTTCCATATCACAAACCATCGCTAATCGTTCTACTTGTTCATTCAAAGAACAAATTCCATTTGATAATTGCGTTGGTAACATTGGAATTACTCGATCAGCTAAATAAACAGATGTACCACGAATAAAAGCTTCATCATCTAAAGCATTTTTTGGTTGAACATAATGACTAACATCAGCAATAGCAACAATTAAACGATAATTACCATTTTTTAATCGATAAACACAAATTGCATCATCAAAATCTTTGGCATCTTTACCATCAATTGTTACTAAAAGTTCTTTTCTTAAATCTACTCGATTTGCTTTCTCTGATTCTAAAACTGTTTGACTAATTTCATTAGCAGCCATTAATGTTTCAGGATCAAATTGTGCTTTTATGCCTATTTCATAAATTACTGATAAAATATCAACTCCTGGATCATTTAAATTTCCAAGAATTTTTTCAATTGTAACTGTAAAAGCATTATCTTGAAAATTATTAATTTTAACTACAACAATATTATTTTCAATTGCTTGTTCTTCATTAAGAATTTTAACTTTATAACGATGCATTTTACTATTTTGAATACTCAAAGTTTTTTCTTTTGTTATTTGATCAACAATTACAGTGCCAACTAAAGTCGTGGTATTGCGTTTTAAAACATGACTAACTACTGCTTCATCACCAGTAAGAATCGTAAATAACACTTCATCTTCATTTAAAGCAGAATTAGTATGATTTGGGCTAACACGATATTCTTTTTCACTATTTAAAGGTTTAATAAAGCCACTACCACGCATAGTAATTTGAATTGTTCCAATTAAAAAATTATGATAATTTTTTTCAAGGTAATATTGTTTTTGATCGTTTTCAAGAATAATATCGCTATTTTTTAAATCTTCTAAATCAGATAACATTTCTTCTTGTTGATTGTGATTACTAATTTTTAATTTACTAGTTAATTCAACAACTGATAAAGGTTTTAAAGAATTCTTTAAAACATCAAGGATTTGCTGTTTCATATTTTATTAACAACTCCAAATCTTTTCTTTTAATAAATTATAATAAAAATTTTAGTTTAAAATAAAAAATATAAAATTAGCACCTTAAATTCCAAATGCACCGCAATCAATAGTTTCAGATATCTTTTATTTCTGTCACTACTTTTCGAGTGCATTTTACTTAAATTGTAATGTTTTTTATTGTTAAATTAAAAATATAAACTAAAATAGTAATTAAGTAAATAATTAAATTGAATAATTATAATTGCTTTGAACTTCTAATTTTTTGTTTCTCATTTTAAGCTAATTTTTTTTGTTCATAATAAAACTTAATAATTTCATCAAATAATATTTGACTTAATTCAATTGTATTAACTGAATTATGAACTTTTTTATTAATAAGAATTCTTTCAGGAGTAATAAAAACATCAACTCCCCCATCCTTATTGTTACTATTTTTATAACTTTGTAATTGTTGTTCACTTTCAAAAAATAATTTTGAAATTCTTTTTTCACTACTTGCCATTGCTTTTGCCTCTTTTCTATTTTTTAAATCAATCATTGATTTTGAGTTCATAAATTATCTCAAAAGTAATAGCATCTTATTAAAAATAATTAAGATACTAATATTAATTATAATAATGTATTAAGTAAAATTCTAATAATAATTGCGATAATAAATAACAATATTCCTAAAACTAAAGTCATAATTGAAAATAGTCGTGATCAACCTCGCTCTTTAGTACTAGCAAATAATTCTTGATTACCACCACTTAAAGCACCTAAACCATTATGATTCTTTTTTCCTTGCAATAAACCAACAATAACTAATATTGTTCCGATAACAAATAAAATAATTTCTAAAGCAAAAATAATATCTTGATTCATAATTCACATCCACTCATTTGATTTCAAAAGAATTTTATTTTGAATTCTTAAAAAGAAAATTTTCTTAACTAATCTTGTCTTATTTTAACACTAATTAAGACAAATAAATCAAAATTTTAATTAAGTTAATATGTTATAATGTAAAATAATATTTATTAAAGTTTAAAAAATAACTTCTTTCTTAAGGAAAATCATGGAAGGATAAAAAAATTAATGAAAAAGAAAATTGGAATTGTTGCTGATTCATCATCAGGTTTAACAAAAAAAGATTTTACAGAAATGAAAGATTTAGGCTTTTGTCCATTACTAATTACTTTTGATGATGAAGAAACAGTTGAAGATGATCCACGAACTTTTAATGAACAAGATTTTGTTGAAAGAATTACAACAAAAAAGCAATTAGCAAAAACATCACAAACACCGTTAGGTAAAATGACGATGGTTTGAGAAGCAATGCTAAAAAAATTTGAAAAGATTATTTTTATCCCATTATCAAAAGGTTTATCAGGACAATATAATACAGCTTGTGTTTTGGCCAAAGAACCAAAGTTTAAAGATAAAGTTCATGTTTTTGATTCAAATGGTGTTTCAATAATTAATTGAGCAATAGTTAAAAAAGCTTACAATATGGCACAAGAAAAAGATGCTGATGTAACAACAATTTTAACAGCATTAAAAAAAATTAGTGAAAACTATCAAGCTTTTATTTTACCTAATGACATTACTTATTTAGCGCGAGGTGGCAGAGTTAGTAAATCAGCTGCTGGTTTAGCTAAAATGTTAAAAATAAAACCAATTCTTACTTTTGATGGAACAATTGATAAGTTTGATACAACAAGAACTTGAAAGAAAGCTGTATATAAAGCGCTTAATGAAATTATTAAATTTCAAAAACTTCATAAAACTGATACAACTCTTTATGTTATTGATGGTTATGCTGATAAAGAATTGGTTGATGAAACAATGAAATATATTAAAAGTTATTCGTTTAAAAAAACTAAAAATGTCAAATTAGCAAATGTTATTGCTGCTCATACAGGATTGAATGCTTTTGCTTTAGTAATATTTGCTCTTGATGAAACTAAAGATTTATAAAACAAAAAAATCACAAAATGTGATTTTTTTTATGGCGGGGGTTGTAGGACTCGAACCCACACTTTCGGATCTGAAGGCCGACGTTCTAGCCATTAAAACTAAACCCCCCCTTTATTTAAAGGTAATTAAATTTTTACTGTTTAATTTTACTGAAATCTAATTTAGATTACAATATTATTTAACTTTTTTTCATTTGTGATTGACAATTATCACAAATCCCGTGAACTTCTAATTTATAATGAGAAAAAAGAAAGTTTCGTTCATTTAGTAAAAAAGAATTTAACTTTTTTTCATCTAAAAAATTAGCATTAATAATTGTTTGATTATCAAAATGAATAATTTGATAACAAATATTGCACACAACATGAATAATATTATCTGATAATTCATAAAAAATTTGTTTATTATCAAAAACATTAGCATGAATAATATGTTCTTCCATTAACAAATCAATTGTATTGTAAATACTCATAATATTTACGGCACTATTAATTTTTTTTAATTCAGAAATAATATCATTAATACTAATATGTTTTTTTGTAACTAAAATTTCTATTACTGCTTTACGAATATCTGTTAAACGATAATCTTTTGCTTGTAACTTTTCAATAATTTGCTGGTATTGTTTTTTATTTTCAGTCATTGGAAAAATCCTAATTTTTTTTATTGGCAATTAATTTTTCAATTTCTTTGACAATTTCTTTAACAGTTTTATTTTTAAGTTCTTCTAAGTCTTCATCAGGAAATCTAATTTGATATTTATCTTCTAATTCAACAGCAATTGTTGCTAACTCTAAAGAATCTAAATATTCAATATCTCCTAAAACAGTATCTAAAGTAATATTTTCTTTAATTTGTGGGTAATTTGTTTTAATAATTTTCTGAATTGTTTTAAAAATATCCATTATTTTCACTCCAAAGATATTATATAAAATTAAAATGAGTATAACAACTTAGCACTTTAATTTGCCTAAAATTAACTACTAAAAGTAATAAATATAAATATAAATTACACTTAAAGTAAGTATTATTATACTAAAAAATTAAACTAAAAACAAATATAAAAAGCGTTTAATCGCATTTTGTCGTAATTTTTGATAATAATTTTCTGAATAATATTGTTTCCATCAATCTTGATTATCATTAGTTAAAAAATCTTTTACTAAACAAACATATTCTTTCTTTGGCATTAATGCCAAAATTGTTTCTACAACTTGTAAATGATGATGATAATTTACAAGTTGATTAAAATGATGATCAATTTCACCATATTCAAATTTCTTTTCTTGTAATTGGTTAAAATCAGTTGTTGATTCTTGATGTAAAAGTAATTTTGCTTGTAAATATCTTTTAAAGATATTAATTAAAAACTTTTCATCAATTGTTAAAGCGTTTGACATCTTTTCACCTCATAAATAATTAAATGTCTGAGGGAAAAAATCCTTTTTTATTTATTTAATATGCTCGAGCAAAATATGTTCAAGGTGAATTAGGCTTATGACATTTAAAGCAAATGCCATTTTTTTTATAAGGTGTTAATGGTACACAACGAGATGTTGTACTGGTTAATGCTTTAATTTCTGCTTCACATTGATAATCACCACAAAAAGGAGCAATAAAATAACCTTTATGAGTTTTAACTAAATTTTGATATTTCTTAAAATCAGTAACTTCTTGTAAATTTTTTGCAAAATTATTTGCTGAATTTTGTAATAAATCAGTATTACTAGTTGTTAATAAGTCAGAAACTGCTTTTAATATTTGTTTTTCACTATTAATTTTAAGAAAATTTTCTTTTAAATTATGTCGTAAAGTAACTTTAATTGTTGATTTTATAACTTCATTTTGTCCAACTTCAATAATTAGAGGAATTCCTTTAATTGTTGCAGCAGATTTTTTATAACTAGCGCTTTTTTCACTATCATCGACTTGAACTTGATATTGTTTAATGAAAACTTTGTGTAATTTATTAACTAAATTAGTTACTTTTTCATCTTTTGGAAACAAATTTAATATTATTATTTTAACTGGAGCAATTGAGGCTGGTAAAACTAAACCTAAATCATCACTATGAGCCATAATTAAAGCACCAATTAACCTTGTTGAAGCACCAAATGATGTTTGATGAATATATTCTTGTTGATTAAGTTCATTAGTAAACTTAATATTAAAAATTTCAGCAAATTTTGAACCAAAATAATGACTTGTGCCTGCTTGTAATGCCTGACCATCCTGCATCATTGTTTCAATTGTATAAGTTTCTAAAGCTCCAGCAAAGCGTTCATGAACTGTTTTCTTACCTAAAATTACTTTAATTGCTAAAAATTGCTCAACAAATTCAGCATATAATTTAATCATTGTTTCAGTGAAAGCTAAAGCTTTTTGACTTGTAGCATGAACAGTATGACCTTCTTGTCATAAAAATTCGCTATTTCTTAAAAATGGCCGAGTTGTTTTTTCTCAGCGAATCACATTACATCATTGATTATATAAAATTGGTAAATTCTTATAACTTTTAACAATTCTTTGAAAATGTTTACAAAATAAAACTTCAGAAGTTGGACGAATAATAAAAGGTTCGGTCAATTTTTTATTACCAACTTGAGTAACAATTGCACATTCTGGTGCAAAACCTTTAATATGATCTTTTTCTAAAGCAAAAGTTTTTTCAGTAATTAATAATGGAAACATAACATTTTCAACACTATGATTTTTAAATTGTTGATCTAATATTTTTTGTATTGCTTCTCATATTGCATAACCATAAGGGCGAAAAACAATTGTTCCTTTCGTTGAACCATTATCATCACCATAATCACACAAATCTGCTTCTTTAATGACATTAGTATATCATTTTGCAAAATCAACACTTCTTAAAGTGATATTTTGATTAAAATTTTTGGCCATTAGATGGTTCCTTTCTTATTATGACTTCGTTTTCAACTTCAATAACTTGAATAATTTAATGAATCAATTACCTTATCAACTTGACCACCTTCAAATAAATCACCAGATACATACTTAATATTTAATGATTTTAATAAAATAACTTCTGGTACAGTATTAACACCTAATGCCATAATTTCTGTTACTCCCAAAATGTTTAAGTAATTTAAACATGTAATAACTTTAATATATTTTTGAAAATTAAAACTAACATTTTGTAATAATTTTGCCGTTAAAATTACTAAATCAGGTTTAAAATGACTAATTAATTTAAAATTATTAATATTTTTTAAATCATGACTAATAGCAATTTTAATATTATTTTCTCGTAAAATTCTAATAATATTTTCATATTTCGGTCAATTATTAATTGTTATTGTACAGTTATCTTGAAAATCAAATATTAAACTACAATCTTCAAATAAATGCTTTTTTTTATTAAAAATACTAAGAATTTGTGTTAATACTGTTTTATTTTCTAATTCCAATAAAAATAATGGAATAATTAAATCTTTCTTAATTTTTAATTTTTCAAAATCTTCTAATGCTTGTAAGAATAATGGTTCATAAACTTTTCATCATAAACCAGCATCTTGAATATTACGAATTAAATTAAAATAGTCATCATAATAACTATTAGAAATTAAACCTAAACGAGTATAATAATATTTTGGCTCCGTTGCATCATTAGTTTTAAAAACAGAACTAAGATTAACTTTTAAAAGTTTTTGAATTTCTTTTGAGTGTAATAATTGATAATGATCAAGTCGACCTTTTTCTTTATTCTCATTAACTCTTAATTTAATTGGAATTAAAGCATTACCAAAATTAGAAGTTAAAATATTAACATCAATAATTTTATTATATAAAGTAGCAATATTAGATTCTTTTGATTTAATTGGCGCATAAACAACAATCATTTCTGTTTGAATTTGTAAATAACTACTTTTATCAACCAAATTATTTTTAATACTATAATCAAGTTTCTTTTGAAAACGAGTTAAATTAATTTTACGATTTTTTGAATAAACTAAAAATTGACCGTCATAATATTTACAAATTAAAGTATTACTATTACCTAATAAATTTTTAATATAATAAGTTAATAACAATTCCATTACTTCAACATTACTAATTGTTAAAATTGATTCCAAATTAAGATAATTTTTAAGTTTAACTAAAAAAATATATTCATACAAGTTATTTATTTTATCAATTCTTTTTTGATTACTATAGAAAAAATTTAAAATTGTCGCAACAAAATCATTCTTTGGTACTGTTAATTGACTTGGATTATTAGCAATTTGTTCAGGAACTGCCGAACGATTATAACGAGTATTACCTTGAATTTGACCATATAAAATTTTATTCTTTGCATCATAATAATTTAAAGTTAAATCATAAGCAATTGTTCGATCAGCTAATTGAAAATAAATTAAATGATTACTTGATAAAAAAGGTAATTCATTAACTAATAAATCTTGGAAAAGAATTTCTAAATCAAATTTAGCTTTGCGACTAATCATTGATTTAAAGACAAAAAGTGAAAGATATTTTTTATTATTTAACACTTCTAAGCCTTCTGCTAAAATAACAGTTTCTTTTTTTAAATCAATTTTTAATGGTACTAAACTTAATATGTCGCTATGAATCACATTATAATAATCAATATTACGATTATTAATTCGTACAAATAAATAAATCATAACAAATAAAAGAATTGAAAAAATAATAAATAAAAAAATTGTTCAATTATTAACCATTAGCCTGCTTTCTTAACCTTTCTTTAGTTTCTTTTTACTTAAGTAACAATTTCTCCAGCATTACCTTGAAAAATTTTAACTTTTAAATTTTTCCCTGTAATATGAGTTTTTGCTAAACGAAAAATGCGACGATCTTTAATTAAAATTCAATCAATCGCTTCAATTGGAATTTTTTCATAAATTTGAATCCGATTAGTTTCCAAATTTAATCCTCATTCATCATAAGTTGTTTCAAATAATTTATTAAGATTAATTGAAATAATTGCAATATTATTCAATTGAACATTTTGTTCACTACATCATTTTCAAAAATAATGTCTTGTAGTATTACCTAATTCCAATTCTAAATAAGTAGCATGCTCCAAATATGTTCAAACAACATACTGTTGTTTTGGTAATAATTTAATTTCACTTGTTGGTTTAATACCTTGTTCTAAAATTAAAGTAATATTATGAACATCAGTATAAAAAAAACCATTAAAAATATTTTTATTTTCTAAATATTTAATAATTTGAATTGTATTTCTTCTACGAAAATTAAATAAAATATTACGACTTTTACGATATTTCTTTTCTAATTTTGTATATTGTGGTTTTTTAGTTTCTTGTTCTGGTTTTTTTGCTTTTTCTTCTTCGGAAATAAAAAAATTAATATCTTCTTTTTTTTCTTTTTTTAATTTTTCTTTAATTTTTTTAAATTTGTTTTTCATAATTTTCACCTAGTATAATTATACTAAAATAATGGTGTTAAAAACTTTAATAATGATAAAAACAAATAATGATAAGTTTTACTTCTCTTATTTAAAGGATTAGTTTTAATTGCAGTAGAAAATTTAAAATCATTAAGAAATTGTTCTGCTAAAATATTATTAGTTTTTTGATCATAAATTGAAACTAAAGTTTGATGATCAGAGTAAAGACTACGATAATCTAAATTAGTTGAACCAACGATAGTAAAATTGTCATCAAAGATTCCCATTTTTGAATGACTTAAAACATGTGAATATTCATAAATTTTAACACCAGCTTCTAATAACTCATCATAATAAGTACGACAAATATCTAATAATAAATAACGATCTAAAATTCCTGGTAAAGATAAACGAACATCAACTCCAGAATAAGCACTATTTTTTAAAGCAGTAATTAAATCACCTGTTGGAATTAAATAAGGTGTGCTAATTCAAACACGAGTTTTTGCCATACTAATATATTTAATAAATAAATCTTTTTGAATTGTTTCTTTTGTTAATGGTCCATCATCAACAATTTGAACAATCGCATTACTTTTAATTGTTGTTTTAACCTTATTAGGTGGCACATCTAAGATTAATCCTGTAGCAAATTGTCAATCTTGACGAAAAATTAATTCTAGAGACTTAACAGCATCACCAACTAAACGAACTTGAGTATCACGTCAAAAACCTTTGTTAGATAAATGAATATAACTATCTGCTAAATTAATCCCTCCTGCATAACCAATTTTTCCATCAATAACAACATCTTTACGATGATTACGAAAATTATAACTTCCAGTTAAAAAAGGTAAACGAATCGGAGCAAATTGACGAAAATTAACACCAATTTTTTTAATTTGTTGAATCATATTCGTAGATAAAGTAAAGTATGAACCAACATGATCATAAAGTAAATAAATTTTAACGCCCTCTTTAATTTTTTCTTCAAAAATTGTTAAAATAATTTCTAATAATTCACCATCACTAATAATATAGTAATTCATAAAAATATATTTTTTAGCAGTTTTTAAGTCAGCAATTAAATGCTGATATTTTTTAGGACCATTAAATAAAACTTCAACATTAGTATTTTGATAAAATGGTCGAGAAGCAATTTTAGTAGTATAAATTAAAAGTGGTAAATCTTCTGGTCTAATATCACGATCTTCTTTATTAATAATTTTATTAGTAAAACTTCAATCTTCTTGCTTATAAAAATATTTAAATAATTTTAAGTGCGTTTTTTGTCTTTTACGATAACGATATGGTCGACCAAAAACTCAATATAAAAAAATTCCTAATAATGGAAAACAGACTACAACCATAATTCAAGCTAATTTAACTTCAAATAAACGATTAGTAATATAAATAATTATTGTTGTTAAAATTGTTGAAATAAGAATAATTAGAAATATTATTCAAGAATAAGGCATAAGTTGATCAATTAATAAATAAATAAGTGCTCCAATTAAAAGTAAATATAACGTGATTGATAAAAAAAGGTTAATTTTCTTTTGCATTCTTACTCCTTGATATCCAAAAACTTCTTAAAACTTTTTTGGTATTATCTTTTAATTCAAGTATTTATCTAAATTATACTAGCAAATTTCCCTAAAATAAAAAAAATAAAAAGCCAAATGGCTTTTTTTAAACTGGCGGAGCAGAAGAGATTCGAACTCTTGCAACATTTTTCAATGTCCTACTTGTTTAGCAAACAAGCCTCTTAACCACTTGAGTACTACTCCAATATTATTTATATTAACAAATAATATTATAACGATAAAAGTAAGTTAAGTAAATTTTTTTTGAAATAATTTTACTTATTAGTTAATTCTTGATATATTTTTTTTAAATCATCAATAAAATTTTCTAATGAATTATTATTGTTAACAATATAATCAACTTTTTTATCTAAAATTAAATGATTTTTTTGTAAATTTAACAAGCTATCAGCATCACTATCACTAACATGATCACGATCTTTAATTCTTTTAATTTGTAACTCATGATTAGATTTAAGCAATAATACTTTATCAACTAAATAATCTAAATTAGCATTAAATAAAACAGCACAATCAAGAATAACTAATCGTTCTTTTTTATGTTGATTTACTTCTCGAACAATAATTTTTTTCATTTCTGGTCAAATTATTTCTTCTAATTTAACTAAAAATTCATAATTTTCAAAAGCATATTTTCTTAACGCTAAAAGATTAACAGTATCATCATTTTGATTTAAAAAATTTTCACCAAATTTTTTGACAATTTTTTCTTTTGTTTCTGGCAAATTATAAACATATTTAACAATTAAATCAGCAGAAATAACAAATGCACCCTTAGTTTGAAAAAAACTTGTTGCTGTTGATTTACCAGCACCCGATTCTCCAATAATTCCAATAACCATATTTTAATCCTCTTTTTTTTCTTTAATTTGATAACTTGCTAACATACCAATCATTGCTGCATTATCAGTGCAATATTCCAAACTTGGAGCAATAAAATTAATTTTAGGATATTTTTCCTTTAAAGCAAAAAAATTATTTCGTAAACCACTATTAGCACTAACTCCTCCTGCTAAGACAACAGTTTTTGGATGATATTGTTTAATTGCTAATTCTAATTTAATAATTAAAATTTTAACAATAGTTTTTTCTAACGAACAACTAAAGTTAGCAATATTTAACTTTTTACCTTCTTGAGCAATAACTTTTGCTGCCGCTGACTTTAAACCACTAAAACTAAAATCTAATGTTTGATCATTTTTTGGTAAAGGCAAAGAATAAGTATCTTGACCTTTTTTTGCTAATTGATCAATTTCAGGTCCACCAGGATAAGACAATCCTAACATTCGTGCTATTTTATCAAAACACTCACCAACAGCATCATCAAGCGTTTGACCTAAAATTTGAAATTGTAAATGTTTCGTTGGCAAATAAAGTAGTTGTGTATGACCACCACTAACTAATAAACCTAAAACTGGAAATTGTCATTGGTTTTCAATTAAACTAGCATAAATATGACCAAATAAATGATTACAAGGAACTAAAGGCTTTTTTAAATAACTGGCAATTGTTTGTGCTACTACTTTACCAACATGTAAACAACTAATTAAACCTGGAGTACTAGTATAAGCAACATAATCAATTACTTCAAGTTTAATTTTGGCTTCTTTAATCGCTAAACTTAAAACATAATCAATATTTTCACTATGAGCTCTGGCAGCTAATTCTGGAACAACACCACCATATTTTTTATGAAGACTAATTTGAGAAGAAACAATATTGCTTAAAACTTTTTGATTTTGAATCACAGCAACACTAGTTTCATCACAACTAGTTTCTATTGCTAAAATTGTCATTAATTTTTCTTTCTTGATAATAACTAATTGCTGATTCTAAAGCTAAAATCATCATTTTTTTAAAGTTTGTTTCTCTCATATTGGCATCAATTGATTCACTTGTTGTAAAAGAATCAGAAACAGTTAAAATGCAACCAGCACTTTTTTTCAAATACTTAGCATTAGCAAATAAAGCAAAAGATTCCATTTCAACACCTAAAGTTTCTCTAATTCTTTGATTGGTTTTTCATTCATCACCATTAGCACGATAAAAAACATCACTAGAATGAATCAATCCAGTTTTCAAATTAATTTTATCATGTTGAAATTTTTCAGTTTGATCTAACTTTTTTGCTACTTGAGTAATAACTTCAGTAATATCTTTTGAACTAGCAATTGTATCATCATTAATATCAGCAGCAAATTTAGCATAAGTTGATTCACTATAAGCCTTATTAACATTAATAATGTCATAAACTTTAACATGTTCTTGATAAGCACCCATTGAACCAATACGAACAATACAAGCAACATCATAAAATTTAAATAGTTCATAAGAATAAATGCCAATTGATGGCATTCCCATACCACTACCAGCAATTGTAATTCGTTTACCTTTGTAAGTACCAGTAAACATTAACATATTACGAACATGATTAATTTCAACAACATTTTGTAAAAAGTTTTCAGCAATAAATTTTGCTCGTAATGGATCACCAGGCATAAGAACAATTGGTGCAACTTGATTTTTATTAGCTTTAATATGAACGGTTGGAGTAAAATTTCCTTTTTCCATATTTTATTGCTCCTTTATCATCTTTAAAATAAAATTAATTTTACCTTTTTGCCTTATTAAAAGCAACTCCCAATGCTTTTGGTGCTTTGCTTCATTTTGAAGTAAATATTAATACTAATAAAGAAACAACAAAAGGTAAAGTATTAAACAATTCTTTATTTGTCACAACCCAATTTGAAACACCATTTTGATAACTAATTCTTCCTGCTGTTGTTTCAAGAATAGCAAATAATGCCGCACCAATTGTTACTAATGAAACTCGTCATTGACCAAAAATTAATATTGCTAAAGCAAGAAAACCATTACCACTAACATTGCCACGGAAAGTGCCACTAGCATAAATTGTAAAAACACCACCAGCAATTGCTGCTAAAAAACCTGATAATAATACAGCAGAATATCTTCTTTTAATAACATTAATTCCAGCTGCATCAGCAGCATTAGGATTTTCACCTGTTGCAATATGTCGTAATCCTCATTTAGTAAATTTAAGCGCTAAACCAATAATAACAATTGCTAAAACTGCTAATAATAAGTAAAGATTAAAAAATTCACTTTTACCAACTTTTGGTAAATGATAAATTGTATTAAAGGCAATCAAACCATTATTAACTGGTAATTGTACAACAAATATTGCAATTGCTGCTGCTAAAACATTAATTGCAACACCAGAAATAATTTGATCTGCTTTCAAGGTAATTGAAGCAAAAGCATGAAGACTAGCAAATAAAACACCAACCAATCCCGCACATAGTAAAGCAAGAATTTGTGATCAATTTCCTAAACTACCACCAACTCATTTAGCAAAGTTAGCAAAAACTAACGCACCAATAATCATCATTCCTTCAATACCAATATTAATGACTCCTGATCTTTCCGAAACTAAACCTGATAAAGCACCAAAAATTAAGACAACGAATATTAAACTAGAATTTTCTAAAATTATTTTTAAAACATCCATTTAATTATTTTCCTCATCTTTCTTATTTGCTTTAGTTACTTGTGATGTTTGATTTTCGTTAATATTAGTTCCAATAAAACCATTAGGATCATTAGAATTTTTAGCTTTTTTTGTTTGTTTATAATTTAATAATTGTTCTTTTCTTGTTTTTTCAATTGTTGCTAATTGTTGATTCTCATTATTAATTAGAGCAAGAAATTGTTGATTAAAAATATTAGTTTCTGTTTCACGGTGTTGTTTTAATTCAATTCAATTACTACGATAACTTGCCTTTATTTTATGAATATTTTCCTCATAAATCATTTTTGCCGTAATATAATTATCTAAACTTTGACCATATAAAATTTTTTTTGCATTTATCGCTTGATGATTAATACCAATTGTCCCAGTTGTTCAAATTTTTTGATATTCTTGACGATAAAAATTCTTTAAAGCTTTTCGTTCTTGTTGAACTTGTACTTTAGCAACTTGAACATTTTCTTTTTTAGTAATTAGTAAATCATATAATTCTTGTTTTTTAATTGCTTTTGTTTGTTTATCTGTCGTATTTCTAATTATTTTTTTCAAATCTCGAATTGCTTTATTATTTTTTCTTCTTACTTGAAAAATATTTCTTCATCCTTTAAAAATATTACTTAAATGTTGATAATATTGCGTTCTTGCTTTAGTAAAATTAACATTTAAAAAGCGAATTGAGGCTTTAAATGGTTCAAATTTTGCTAACAAAACAGCACAAGCAGCAGAATAAATAATTACTCCAAAAATAACATCACTAAGTGAAGCGGGTATGTTCAATCCAACACTACCAATTGGACCACCACTTTTAATTACACCTCAAAGTAAAGCAGCACCAACAATTCCAAAAGCATTAATTTGTCCAACCAAAGCAACCGAAATTCCATCAAACCCAATTGTTGGCAAATCATCACTAGCAAAATTTAAAGAAGGATTCATACCAACATAATAAATAACAGCCATTACTCCTGCTAAAGCACCGGAAATAACAAAAGCAGTAAAAGCATATTTTTTACGAGAAATTCCAGCATAATCAGCAGCAAAAGGATTTAATCCAACTGTTTTTACTTTATACCCTAAAGTTGTCTTCTTAAAAATAAATCAAACAAAAATAACTAAAAGCAAGGCAATAATAAGTGGCAAAATAAATTTATAACCACCAATTGCCAAATTCATACTTTCATGAATTGGAGCAGAAGTACCACTGCCATCATTATATAAATCACCACTTGTTGTAAAAATTCATTTAATTAAATATCAAATTGTTCAATTTAACAAGATTGATGTCACTACTTCATGAATATTAAACAAAACTTTTAAAGCAATTGTCACAATTGCAACTAACATTGCTGCTAAAATTCCAGCAATAAAAGCAACAAAAATTGCAAGTGGTTGTTTTAAATCATATCTAACACCAATGGCAATAACTACAGCACCAGCAGCTAACATTTGGCCAGTAACTCCAATGTTAAACATCCCTGATTTAAAAGATACTAATAATGCTAAACCAGCAACAATAAAAATTGTTCATCACACTAATGTTGTATCTCAGTTATTATAACCATAACTACTAAAAGCAAAAAATAATAAGTAATGAAAATAAGTTATAGGGTTATTACCAGTTGCTAAAATAACAATTACACCAATTAACAAACCTAAAATAACAGCAAAAACTGAACCTTTAATCTTATTAAGACCACCTTTTAAGTCTTCTGATTCTAAATAAAGTCTAGTTCGGCGTTTTCAAAATCAAGTTTTTTGTTGAAATTTTTCTTTCATTATCTTCTCCTACTTTGTTTTTTTAACATTTTGTGTTTCTTTATCAATTTTATTTCAAACTTGACCAGCCATCATTGAACCTATTTCTGCTTTTTTGACACTTTTTGCTAATACATCACCAGTAACTTGACCTGAATGTAAAACAACAATCCGATCTGCTAATGTCATCACTTCCGATAATTCATAAGAAATTAATAGCACAGCATTACCTTTAGTTTTTTCTTCTAAAATTCGTTTATGAATATACTCAATTGCTCCAATATCTAAACCACGAGTTGGTTGAGCAATAATTAAAATTTGATGTTGCCGGATTAATTCCCGACCAACAACAGCTTTTTGTTGATTACCACCAGAAAGCCCTCGTGCTAAAGCAAAACCACTTTTGCTACCACGAACATCATAATTTTTAAGAATCTTTTGCGCATAATATTGAATTGCTTTTCTTCTTAATAAACCAACTTTTGAAAAGGGATATTGATCAATATTTTGTAAAACCATATTATCAATAACTGTATAGTCTAAAACTAAACCATATTTATGTCGATCTTCAGGAACATGACTTAAACCACGCTGATATAATTTTTTCGCATTAAAATTAGTTACTTCATTATTATTAAAGAAAACTTTACCTTTTGCTACTTTCATTAAACCAGTTAAACTATAAATTAATTCACTTTGACCATTACCTTCAACACCAGCAATTGCTACAATTTCTCCTGCTTTAATTTCAAGATTGAAATTTTCTAAACCTAAAACTTGCTCTCTAATATCATCAGAAACATCTTTAACACTTTGAAATCCTTTTTTAAGGATAAACTTAAATTTATTTCAAAAATTTAACGCTGGTAACTGATTAATACTATTCATTTTTCTAACATGTAAATTTTCAATTTTCAAAACAACTGGTCCCAAACTAACTTTGCCTTGATTTTTGATTGGTACAATTTCATGACCAACCATTAAAGCAGCAATTGCTTTAGCACTTTGTTTTTTTGTTGGAAAACTATCAATTACTTTACCATTTCTAATTACAGTAATACTATCAGCAATTGCTTTTACTTCATCTAATTTATGACTAATAAAAATAATCGTTTTCCCAGCTGCTTTTAATTCTTTAATAATGGTTAATAAACTAGTAATTTCTTGCGGTGTTAAAACTGCTGTTGGCTCATCTAAAACAATAATATCTGCTCCACGATATAATACTTTTAAAATTTCTACTCTTTGCTGCATACCAACGCTAGCATTTTCAACTTTTAAATTAAGATCAACATTTAATTTATATTTCTCAGAAAGATCACTAATTACCTTTTTAGCTTTTTTAAAATTCAATCATTGTCATTTAATAACTGCTTCATGACCCAAAATAATATTTTGCAACATTGTAAAATTATCAACTAATTTAAAATGTTGATGAACCATACCAATTCCCAATTGTCCTGCTTTAATTGAATTAGCAATGATTACTTCTTTACCATTAATTTTAATTAAACCTTTAGTTGGCTGATATAAACCAAATAAAATTGACATTAAAGTTGACTTGCCAGCACCATTTTCACCAACTAAAGCATGAATTTCACCTTTTTTAACTTTTAAAGAAATATTATCATTAGCAATAATCGTATTTAAAAATACTTTAGTAATTTCTTGCATTTCTACTGCATATTCTTGATTTTTTTCAACTTTATTTACCATTTTGCTAACCCTTTCTTTCTTTTTTATCTTAAGTAATTAAGATTAATTTAAAGTAAATGGATTTATCTTTTGACCGGAACTTCATAAATCATTAGTATTTTCAGCTAAAACTTTTTGTCATCCTTGCGAAATTTGATCTAAAAAACCATCAGGAGCAATTAAATTATTACTATTAATAATATCATCATATATTAATTCAATTGCTTGATTTTTTGCAATTCCAACAAAATCTGAGCCACCACGATATTCTGCTGGTTCTTTAAAAGTTGTCTCAATTTCTTCTGAACTAATTGGATTATGTTCTGTCGTTTCATCATAACCAATTGCTCGTCATAACATATAATCAACTGATGTTGCAACATTTTTTAAAGCTGAAGTAATAAAACGATCAGCTGCTTCATGATATTGTAATTGTTGATCAGTATCAACACCAATCACTTTACCATTACCTTTATTTGCCAAAGCAGCCAAAGTATCAGAAATTTGCGGACCTGCAACTGGAAAAATAATATCAGCACCATTATTAACTAAAGAACTATTAATTGCTTTCGATGCCGGAGAAGCCTGATTAAAATTACCACTAAATTGATTTTTTAAAGCAAGAAAATTAATTTTTGGTAATGCAGCACTAACATCATAATTAGGATTTAATTTCTGAACTCAATTTTTTAAAGTTTGATTAAAATCTCCGGTACTATTATTAACTAAATCTAATCCTCAATAAAAACCATACATATAACTTGTTACTGTCGGAATATTAAGTCCACCATAAGTTGCCATTTTTAAATCATCAAAACCACCATATTCATCAGTATGTGCAATTAATCAAACAGCGCCAGCAATTGCTGCCATTAAACCAGATTGCTCTGCATTATATAATAATCCTGCTAAGTTTTTATTAGCAGATTCTACTTCAGGTGTATCACCATCAACATAAATGTAACGCATAAGATTTTTTAAAGTCGAATTTTGGGCACGAACTAAAGCAGAATTTTGGACAAAACCAGAAGCAATTGTTACCGCACTATTTAATACTACTGCTTGTCCATAACTTTGGATAAAAGTATTTTCATCAATCGTTAACGGAACAATTGGAGTAATAATTACTTGTTTATTTTTTAACTCATCAGGACGATTAGTTCATTGTTGAAATTCTTTCTGAAATTTTATTACACCAAGATAAGATGATTCATTAAAAGATTTATCTTTAACTGGATGACCATCAGTAACAATTGAAATTCTAATAACATTACCATTAATAAACGGATTAGTACAAGCAATAATTGAACTAGTCGTTACGCTAGAAAAAGTAATAGCTATTAAAACTTTAATTATTTTTTTCATTAATTGCATCCTTTCATATCATAATTTAATACATTTTAATACAAAAATAAAAAAGAGAAAGCAAAAAACTTTCCCTTTTTTAATATTTATTTAAAATTAATTTTATTGTTTTCATTCTTACTCCTAAACTTAACTAATAAAGTTAATTTATTCACCATCTTCAAACTTAGGACGATATTTAAGATTATCTTTATCAATCAAATTTTGTCAAGCATTATTTCATTTCTTTGCATCAGTGCTACTTGCTAAATCATTATTAAGATCAACATATGCAGCAGAAACTTTTGTTGCTAAATCTCAGTACTTATTATCAACTAATGTTTGATAAATTTCTTCAATTGGTTCATTATTAGAAATCCCAGTAGATTTTTCACCACTAAGTGGCAAGTATTCTCCTGTACCATTAAAATACTCATCACCAGACTGACTACTAATTTCATTATTTGTTTCATCTTTTGTTAAGTTAAAAGAATTTCACAACATTCAATTAATTGAAGAGCGAATTTTTTTTAAAGCTGAAGTAACAAAATAATTTTTAGCATAATCATATTGCAAACTTTGATCAACATCAACACCAATAATTTTAGCTGAACTATTATTTTGTGAATTTTCAATTGCTGAAATTAAATCAGTTGTTTGTGATCCAGCAACCGGTAGAACTATATCATTTTTATTTTCATTAATCAATTGATTAGTAATATTTTTAGCATCTAATGAACCTGAATTAAAACCATTAGAAAAACTATTTTGTAATTTATCAAAAATAATATTTTGATTTGTCAAATCTGTTTGGCTTAATAATGATTTTCCAAGATTAGTACGAATCGCATTAACCATTAATAAAATATTACTATCAGTATCTTTATATTGATTAAAATATTCAACACCTCAATAATAGCCCATCATTGTTCTAACAATCACATCAGATGGCAAACCACCAAAAGTTGACATTTTTAAACCACCATTAGTTTCATATTTTTCATAATTAGCAACTAATCAAATTGCTCCAGCCAGACCAGATAAAAAACCTGATTGATCTGATGCATAAGTTAAACCAGCAACATTAATTGGACTACTAAGTTCTGCGTCAACTAAAATAAATCGGACACCTAATTTTTGATAAACTTGCTGCAATTTTGGTGTTAAAGCACTAATATGATGAAAACCAATACAAATGATTGTTTTAGCACCAGCATAACTCGCAATATTATAATTATTTTGTAATGTTGTTAAGTCACCATCTTTAGAAGCAATTGATTTTAAACGCATTTTTTGATTGGCTCAATTTTCAAAACCAGACAATTGACTAATTAATTCACGATTTTCATTAAATTCGGCAACAAAATCTTTGCTACCTTCAAGTACTTGCTGATTAAATGCTTTATCAAATAAATCACCACCATCAGTAAGGATTCAAACTTCACCCAAACTAGCAGGTCGACAAGCAACAAGAACAATTGCACTATTTAAAAAAAATAAACTAATACCAAAAAGTTTTAATAATTTTTTCATTTTCAACACCTATTATAATAATTACTTTATCTTATTATAAAATTGATATAAAGTATACATAATTATTATAACTTTTTAAAACAATAAGTTTTCTTCTATCTATTAGTAAAATTCAACTGACCCTTACTATAAGCATCAATAATAACTCGTGCCGAATGAATTGGATTATATAAAATATTTGTTTTAATTTCTGAATGAGCTAATAATAATTTTAAAAATAAGTCAATATCACTTTCTTTTAAAATAAAATTATTAGTAATCGTATTAATATCTTTAATATCAACATTTAAAGCAATCAAAATCTTTTCTAATAGTCCCCATGAAGTTCTTTTAGCATTACTTTCAATTCTACTAATTGTTGCTTGCCTTACACCAACAATTTCGCCTAAACGCACTTGTGTTCATCCAAGTCTTAACCGCTTCTTTCTAATTTCAGTTTCAATGGCCACTATCAAACCCCTTTCTCAATTAATTTTAAAAAAATATCAAATTTATTATTAAACTAAAATAAAAAAGCAATAAATTATTATCTAATATTTGTATAAATTAACGAAATTAAAGTGGTACCTATTTTAAAAGAAAATAAAAAAAAGATTTTAATAAAAATTAAAACCTTAAATAAAAAGTTATTAAATTAATGGGGCGGCTGATGGGATTTGAACCCACGAATGTCGGTTCCACAAACCGATGCGATAGACCGCTACGCCACAACCGCCATTTTTAAAACCTAATATATTATACATTAAAAATTATTACCAAAAAAGGTTTTTTTCAAATTCTTGTTCAAGTTAAAATGATTTTAATCTTTTTTAAAAAATTTATGTTAGTATTAATTTAAAGTAAACTTTAAACTATTGAGGCTACAAGTGAACACTATCAAATTTAAAATTACTAATAAAATAAAAAATAAAATAAAAATAATTAACAATGAAGAAGCAAATTTAAAAAAACAAAAAGATTTTTTCACTAAAAAGAAAACAAATTTTTGATTCTTTTTTATTCCAATATTAATTATTGTTCTTGCTAATATTGGTCTTTTAATTGCTACTAGTTGATATTCAATTGATTTTAAAATTGCTGAAGTAATTTCAAAAGGATTATCTACTGAATTTGGTAAATATTGAAGTCGCGGTTATGGTTATTCAGGAAATACTGAATTAATTGCCGTGATGATGATTTATATTGCACTTTTATTTGAATCAATATTTTTAAAAAAAATTGCCCAAAAAAAATTATGATGAAAAGAAAATTATTGAATTGTTAATATATATTATCTTGCTGCAATTATTGGCTTTCTTGCTTTTAGTATTTCAAGAGTAACTTGAATTGCACTTAGAAATGGTACTTTTGGACCAGGAATTGATACCGCTTTACTAGATAGTATTAAATATCGGGTAACAGGTGGAATTGTCGCAATCATCTATCAAACAATAATTTTAGGTTTTGGTTTCTATTATGTTCGTTATAAATTAGCTAAAACCAATCGCCTACTAACAGAACATTTATGATTTAAATCTGCAAAAGTATTAACATTTTTTGTCTTTGGTTATATTATTGTCCTAATTTTAAAAGGAACAATGAATCGAGTTTATTATTTTAATACCATCTTTGGTGATTTATTTGAAGCATTTGGAAAAAAACACCCTGAATTAGTTCAGAAATATTTAGAAACTCCTCATTCTGGAATTGGTTTAGGTTACGGTGCTCCGTCTCTTGGTGAACCGGGTGGTTTTAATAACAACATTCCTCCAGAACTACAATATCCATGATGAAAATCTTCCTTGCCATTAAGATATGATCCTAATATGCCACATTATAAAAATCCTTGACAACTAGCTTTCCCAAGTGGTCATATGAATGCAACTTGTGGTGTTGGATCATTACTATATATTTTTTATAAAAAAAATAATAAAGGTAAGGCTAACTGATGAATTAAGACTTTCTTTATCATTTGAATAATTCATTTTCTTTCAATGAATTTTGCTTTAGTTATGGAAAGAATGCATTGAATGTCTGATACTGCATTTACAATTATTCTTACAAGCATCATTGCTATTATTGTTAACTTTGTTATGAATAAACTATTTGCTAAAAAATTAAATCTTTTAAAAACTAACAAACAAGAATTATTACCAACACCAGCACCATTAATATCATCACCTAAAAAAGTAAATATTATAAAAAATGAAAAGTACAAATTATTTTAAAAATATAATCTAATCATAAAGTAGTAAGAGTTTAAAAAGATACTTACTACTTTTTATTTTAAATATTAATCAATTATTCTGTGCCAAGAATAGTTTCATTAAAAATATGATAGATTTTAATAGCATTATTTAGGTAATTAAATTGAATTTCATTATTAGAATTTTCTTGTTTTAAAAGTTCTCATGTTTGTAATTCATTATTATCTTTTTCATTGTAATGATATTTTTTCATCATGATTGATATTGTATCTTGATAAATATAAATGCTTGGTAAAAATGGCATTGCTTGAATTAAAGTTTCAAGTTTTTGTTTTTGATTTTCAGAAACATTTATTGGTCATTGATATTTATTATCGTTAGGAATTAAAGTCATTGAATTATTTCGTTTTTGCAGTTTAGCAGCAAAAATTAAATAATTTTCAGAGTTTACTCTACCAACATTATAAGGAAATAAATCAATTCCTCCTAATTTTCTATGATGATCAAGTCTATATCGAACTCATCTTGGTTGAGCATAAATAGCATTGACAAACATTTGTGGGAATAATCCAAGAAAAATTCCTAAAATTGGACCAAAGTATAAAATAGCAAGTAAGAAAACTTTAAAATTAGTTTTTTTCATTTCTGTAACTATTCCTCAAGAAAAATCTAAATTATTAATTCTTCCATTAACAACTAAACGATTAGCACTAACTTCAATTTGTGATAGTTTTTTAAATTCTCGTTTTGTTTTATATTCAAATCTTTTATTTTTTTGATATATTTCATCACAAATTGGTATTACATTAAATAACTGCGTAATATCAATAATTTCAAGATTTTTTATTTTTTGAAGTTGCTCATTATTTTTTTGAACATAATATGAAAATCAATTTTCTTGTAAGTATTTAATTCCTATACCCATAATAAAAAGTCTATGAAATAAAATAGGCGAAAGTGAAACAAAGAGAAATATCATTGCTCAAATTAAATTATAGTTTTTTTCTTTTGAGATCAAGATTATCATACAAATAGGAAGAACAAAAGGTATTATGGTAATATATCAGTTAAAAATAATGAATAAAAATAATCTAAAATTAGGATTTATTTGCTTGACTTTAATCTCACTTTTTAAATTATTATTACGCATTATTAAACTCCTTACTTTTTAAAATTATTATCATAATTATTTCAGGTTAGATTTAAATGTTTCGGTAAATTTTTGATTATTTGATAGTTCATTTAGTTTACTATTAAATATTATTTTTTGATTCATATAATCATTTTCTTTAATATTTAAATTATTAACAACTGCTGTGATATTGTTTATTTGATTATCAAGATTATTTATATAAAATATGAATGCATTTGATACATAGCTATTAGAATTAGCAATTTTTACTTTTTTAGTTATAAATTAACTATTAAGAACTGTTTTATACAAGTATAATCCTGCAGCAAGTGCTTTTGGATAACGATATTTTTCTGTTTGTTTTGGTGATAAATAATCATTAATCTCTGATAAAGTAATTTTATCGTGATGATAATCTAACATTGCTGCCACTAAATATCGTACTTGATAACGAACAAAACCTTTAGCTTTAATCGCAATAATTACAGTTTTCTTTTTTCGATAAATTTTAATTTTTTTAATTGTTCGCATTGGATCATTTTTATCAGTTGGTTTTAAACCACTAAAATTATAAAAATAATGTTCACCAATAAATAACTTAGCAGCTTTTTTTAACTTTCAAGTTGATAATTTTTGACTATATTGATACTGATAATTAATTTTAAAAGGATCAAAATTACCACAATTAATATAATAACGATATTCTTTATTTTTAACATGATCGCGTAAATTATAATCATTAGCTACGATTTTAACTTTTTTAATTTTAATCGCACCTTTAAAATGTTGATCTAATATTATTTTTAACTTTTCAACTTCAATCATAAATGGTAACGAAAAAGTAAATACTTGATCATAAGCATGAACACCTTTATCAGTTCTACTAGTACCATGAATTGTAATATCTTGATTAAAAGTTCTTGATAAAGTTTTAGTAATTACGCCCTCGATTGTTCTTAAATTATCTTGCTTTGCTCAACCAAAGAAACTACTGCCATCATAAGTAACTCAAACACAATATGTTGTTGTTTTTTGCTGATTATTTGCTTGCTTAACTTGTTGTTTTTTATTAGACATTTTAACTCCTATAAAACATAATGATCAATTGGAATCGCAGGCATAAATGATGGAATCTTATGATAAGTAATAATAAAAGCTAAAAGACCAACACCTAAAATAAAAAATAAAATATCTTTATAATTAATTTTAAATTGACGAAATCTTGTTCTTTTTCCTTGAGGATCATAACCACGAGAATCCATCGCATAAGCTAAATCTTCGGCTTTTTGAAAGGCAGAAACTAATAAAGGAATAATTAATGATACCAAAGCCTTAATTTTTTCTCGAAAATGACCATTTTTCAAATCAACTCCTCTTGAAGCTTGTGCTTTCAAAATTCTACCTGCTTCATCAAATAAAGTTGGAATTGATCGTAAAGCAATGGAAATAATCATTGAAATAATATGAACTGGAAATTTAATTAATTTTAAGGGCATCATTAAATCTTCCAATGCTAAAGTTAAATCTAATGGTTGCGTCGTTGTTGTTAAAATTGTTGTCGTAATAATCATTAAATAAATTCGAATTCCAATATAAATACTACTGTAAATTCCTTTAAAAGAAACAGTAAGAAACTTTCAGTGTCAAAGTTGACCAATTTTCTTAATTGCTTCTGAATCACTTTGATCTGCTTTAATAATAAAACAATTAAGAATAAATAAAATGACGACAATGAATAACATTGGTACCAACAATCGACCTAATAAAGAAGCTGGTAATTTAGCACTAAAAAAAAGGATTAAGATAAAAACAGCAATAAAACAATAACCTGTAAAACCAGTATTAAAGAAAATTGAAACAATTAAAGAAATTAAAACTACCAATTTAATGCGAGGATCAACTTTATGAATAATTGAATTTAATGGTAAGTATCGACCAAAACTAACTTTCATTTTTATCTTCTCTGTTTTCTTTTTTCTTTATTTCACTATTTTTTAAAATTGTTGCTAATTGATCAATTAATTCTTCCGTACTACGAGCATTAATTTTACTTGTATCAAAGCCTGCAGCTGTTAAATGATAAATAAAATCATAAATCTTTGGTGGCTCAATTCCAGTTCTGGCAATTAATCCTTGATTTTTAAAGATTGAGACTGGATCGCCTTGAGTAAGAATCTTAGTTTCATGAAGTACTACGACTTCATCAGCAATTTCTAACACATGGTTCATATTATGAGTTACTAAAATAATTGTTTTATTTTCGTTTAGATTTAAACTAGCAAATAATTTTAATAATTCTTTTTCACCATCGGGATCTAAACCAGCTGTTGGTTCATCAAGAATTAAAGTTTTCCCTTCTAAAGCCAAAATTCCAGCTATTGCTACTCTTCTTTTCTGACCACCAGACAAATCAAAAGGTGAACGATTTAAATAACTTTCATCCAATCCAACCATTTTAAGATATTTTTTCGCAATTTCTTTTGCTTTAACCTTTTTTTCACCAAAATTAACAGGACCAAACATAATATCTTTTTCAATTGTTTCTTCAAATAATTGATACTCAGGAAATTGAAAAACTAATCCAACTTGTTTACGAATTCCTTTAATATTTTTAATTTTTTTCTTTTTAGCTTTAATTAAAAAATCATCAATCAGAACTTCACCCTTTGTCGGAATTAGTAATCCATTAATATGTTGAACCAAAGTTGATTTACCGCTACCAGTTTCACCAATAATCGCAATAATTTTTTGATCAGGAAGAGTAAGAGTAATGTCTGTTAAAGCTTGATATTGATATGGAGTTTTTGGTGAGTAAATATAACTTACTTCTTTGAATTTAATCGGCATAAGTTTGCTATTAACTCCTTTTCATCTAAAGTTTTTGCAACTTTAATTCCTCGTTCTTGTAACCCTAAAACAAGTTTCAAAACAAAAGGAATATCTAAACGAATACTTTGTAAATATTCTCAATCTTTTAAAATTTCATCTGGTGTATCAAAACGAACAAGTTTACCACGATTCATAACAATTACTTTATCAGCATTTAAAATTTCATCCATATCATGCGTAATTGAAATAATTGTTTTTTTTGTTTCTGCTTTTAATTGCAAAATAATTTCTTTAACTTCACTTTTACCTTTTGGATCTAACATACTAGTTGCTTCATCAAAAATAATAATATCTGGTTGTAATGCTAAAACTGAAGCAATTGCCACTCTTTGTTTTTGACCACCAGATAATCATAATGGTTCGTGATCTAAATATTTTTCCATACCAACAGTTCGAGCTGCTTTTTCAACAATTGCTGGCATTTTTTTCGGATCTACTAAATGATTTTCTAATCCAAAAGCAATATCATCACGAACAGTTGCACCAATAAATTGATTATCAGGATTTTGAAAAACAATTCCCAAATGTTTACGAATTTTTTTAATATTTTTATTAGTTACTTTTTGATCAAAAATTTCAATATCACCTTTTTGGTTATGTAAAACACCCATAATGATTTTTGATAAAGTTGATTTACCAGAACCATTATGGCCAATAATTGTGACATACTCACCTTGATTAATACTAAACGAAACATCATCAATTGCATTTGGATAATCAGGTTTATAACGATAACTAACATTATTTAATTTTAAGGAAATATTATTTGACATAAATTATTTCATCTCCATAAAAGACTAAATCTACATTGATACACTTAGTGCATATAAAATTATAACATAATTTATTTAATATTAATTTATATTTTTTATAAATAAGTAATTAAATAAATAAAACAAAAAATGATATTTTCATATCATTTCTTAAAAAATAAATAAGTAACATTATATTTTTTTCTTATTTTAAATAGACTTTTCAAAATGAACATGCTACAATATTTTTATTAAGAAGGAGCAAGCCTTCCCATTCCCAACCCTAGCTGTTGGGGTTTTTTATGGCTAATTTTGATATTTCATATCTAAACTAGTCATCTTTAAGAGCTTCTTGATATTTCATCATAGCAACTTTACGAAAAAATCTACTTTTTTTATCAAGTTTAATTACTTTACCGTTAACATCTTTTCAAACATTGATAATTTCAGTTTCGTCAACTGTTCGTTCATAAATCGGTCTAACATATTGAATTTTATTATTAATCTTAATTGAAAAATAATCAGATTTATTTGAAATTGTAGTCATTATTTGAACTAGAAGATGATGATTTGGATAAACTTTAATAATAATTGCTGGTTGAAATCTTTGCTTACCATTTTCATCAAGATTATCTTTTAATGCTACTCAAATCCCTCGCCCTTTTCGCATTTTTTTTAAATCTCATTTTGGATTTTCAATATTATTCATAATAATTTACCTTTCTTTCTTTAATTATTTTTTAACATTAAAATATTCTTACTATAATATTCTTTAAGAAGGAGCAAAATTTCAAACGTCCAACCTTAAATGTCAATTTATTTTTATAACTATATTTATTCATTTTCATATTCTGATAAATTTTGTTCTTTAAGTTGATTTTTAATGATTTCATTTTCACTTTCTAAAATAATTTGATTACTTTTCAATTGTTTAATTTCTAAAGTCAATTTTTCAATTATTTTTCGATCTATCTTTTTGTCATCTTTTAATTGTTTAATTTCTAATGATTGATTTTTAATCATTTCATCTTTCATATCTAGATTTCCTTCATCTTGTTCAAGTGATTCTTGATACTCCATAGTTCTAACTTTTTTAAAAAAATCACTCTTTTTATCAATTTCAATAATCTCGCCTTTTTCATCTTTTCACATAAACTTTACATCATTAATATCAACTGTTCGAAAATAAATTGGTCTAATATATTGAATCTTATTATTAATCTTAATTGAAAAAGCATCATATTCACTTGCTTGACTACTCATTAATTGAACTTTAACATGAGTTGGATAAACTTTAGTAATAATTCCTGGTCGATACTTTTGTTGACCATTTTTATCAAAATCACCTTTTAATTCAACTTTAATTCCACGACCTTTTCGAAACTTTTTTCAATATCATTTAAACTTTACAATATTTTTCATAAATTAATTACCCCATTTCTTAATTAAGAATTTATTAAAAATATTTTTAAAAATTTTATTATTTTAATAGACATTATTAAAAGTAATGCTATAATATTATTATTCAAGAAGGAGTAAGCCTTCCCATTCCCAACCCTAGCTGTTGGGCTTTTTTATACCTTTTTATCAATTATTTTATTTGTCCCTAATCTCTTTTATCTTAATACCTACTTATAGTTAAGTATACTCCCAATTCTTGATTGATAATAAAGAAAATTAAAAATTAAGATAAAAATAAATAAAAAATGGTGCTAAATTTAGCACCATTAAATTAATTTATTAATCACTTCTAGCCATTGTTTCATCATCACTTTCAGAAGCAGTTAATGGTTTTTCTGGATGATTTTTTGCTTTTCATCTTTTATATCATTGAAACTGTCCTTCTTCAGGATAACGATGTTTAACTTTTTTACGAATATCTACCATTTCTTCTTTTGGCAATTTATTTCACTTTACTTTTTTTGTTTTATGATCAACATACTGATTCATTTCTTGTTCTAATAAAATTTCTGCTAACCTTTTGCTACGATGAGTTCCATAAAGCATATCACGATTTCTGCGATAAGCAGCAAGCATTCCAAAACCTAAGAATAAAGCAATTCAAATAATTAAAAAGCCAAATTGTTGCATAATATATAAACTATCAGCACTTGTACCATTACCTGTAGCAATGCTATAAATAATTGCACCTTGACCATGAATTGAATAGGTATATGGCGTAATATAACTTAAAACATTAAAGAATGGTGATTGCATAAAGGTAGGAAAAGTCCCTCAACCCGAAGATAAGCTAATAATTAATAATACAATAACTAAGAACTTACCAATTGTTTCATCTTGAACACTGTACCACAAGGCTTGTTGAATAAAAACAAAGACGGTTGCAGTAAACATCATTCATAAGTACATTAATCCGAAACTAGCACCAATTGCTGATCAACCTAAAGCATAAATCGCAATCATTAAAACTGTTGTTTGAATCCATGCCGTAGCGAGCATTAAGGTTGTTTTTGATAAGTATCAAGCCCATGGAGTTGCTTTTTTAACTCGTTTTGCTCGATCATAAATAAAGGTTTGCATTAAGGTACCAACTCAGATACCAATACATAAGAAGAACTGCCCTAAACCAATTCCATATGGATTATATTGACTACCAACAATATTTGTCTTGACAATTCCTGCTAAATTAGGAAAAAAACCATTTTCAGCTAAAGTATTAGGTTCACTCTTATTTTGACTATTACTGTCATTAAAGACTAATGACATAATAGTATTAAAATCAGATTCTAAATTGTAAACAAATGTTCCTTTTTGTGGCTTACTTGTACTACCAAATGGTATTACATAAGCACTTATATCTGCTGGACTTGTTGAACTAGTACTAGATAAAATACTAACTAACCCAAATTGTTGACGCAATATTGGTGCTGCAAGTGCCATAAAACTTTTATAATCTTTAATATTAAAAGGTGTTCCGGCAAAAGCTCCAGTTGCAGTAATAGCAAAGTTAGCATCAGTTTCTGGAATCAAAGCAGCAGATTGTTCTAAGAAACCAGCAATATTACCAGCGGTAGAAAATAATTTCTTGACACCAGCAGCATCAATCGTAATCGTTCCCAAATTAGGTGGCAAACTATCATTAATTTTTTGCGTTAATTGTGCTGATAAAGTTAAAGCAATCAAATCACCGGATGAACCATTCATTAAAAGATTTCATAACTTTGCAAGGAGACTTAAAAATCCATCAGTTCCTCAATCACTAGTAATACTTGTCCCTGTTGTTCCTTCAATACTCATTGGTGGTAGAGTTCAAGTAGAGTGTTGCGCTTTAATTGCTGCTAGCATTTCTTGATTACGAATAACATACTCAGTACCTTTTGTAACTTGAAAATTAGCTGAATGCGTTGTTGTTAAACCATGATCAGCAATCCCAGTTAAAATTTCATCAACAGTTTCAGGAGCAGTAAATGCTACTGCTGCTTTTGCGTTGTTAAGTGTATCTTGCATAATTAATGAAACTAGTTGCATTATCACTTGTGGTCCCATATCAACTAATAAACTACTTTTAAACTCATTAAAAATATACATAAATTGACCAAATAAGAAATTATGTTTATAAGTTGATCAAAATTGAATATTGTTTTGCTTTAAATCAGTTAAAAAATCACTTGCTGATTTTTGTACTGTAACACTGCTACCACCTATTGTCCGATTAAAATTTTGTAAAGTAGCATCAAGATAACCAATAAAATCTTTTGATAAATTTTTTGGCATTTGTGCTTGAACTCAATATTTTTTTTGGTCCTTAACATTTCAAGTACCATCAGAATTTGTTGTTGCCACTGCTGCTGCTTCATCACCAGTTAAATATTTTAGATTTGTTAAAGTCATATTATCATTTACTTTGACCTTAAATTTATCTTTACTGCTATTATAAGAAATATTTTCAACACTACCTGATTTTCAAGCGTTAACTAGATTGTCTACTAATGACATCTTTTTATGAAGTAACATATTAGCAACAGGAATTTCTGTACTTGCTGTTGTCACAAAAACTAAATTACTAGGAGGGGTTGCATCTCAATTAAAGGTATCATCAATAATTGTTTGATTATTTTTATCATCAGTATAATAACTATAAGCTTCTCCAAATGCAAAATCACCAGTTACAGTCGCCCCAGCAATTGTATCAATTGGCATATCATTACTAATAATTGCCATTGGTGCTGATCCAATTTTAGGAATTGGATTCCAAAAGGCTCAAATACAAACAAAAGCATATAAAAAAGGGACAAAGCAAATCGCAATAAATTTAATTACTCTTTTTCTACTACTAAAAACTCGTTCGCCAAATTCTGCTTTAACACTATCAACATAACCATAATATTTTTTCATAGTTTTCTCTTTCATCTTTTATTTTGCTAATCAGTTTAATTTTAGACAAAAATACTAGGTGACTAAAAAGGAATATAACTGAATGCTAATTTAACTATCTTAATATATCACTTTTTTTTTGCTTTATCTATATTTAATATAAAAAAGAGATGCTTTTAAAAGCATCTCTTTAAATCCTTATACAAATGTAATAATTACCATTTTTGCATTATCACCAATTCTGGGATTAATTTTAATTAAACGAGTATAACCACCGTTACGATCTTTATAGCGATCAGCAATTGTCGTAAATAAAGTATCAATAACAATGTCTTTATCACTATCTTTGTTAGTAATTTTTCTTAGTTTAGCAATTGCTAATCTTCGTGAATGTAAATCTCCACGTTTAGCTAAAGTTACTAATGGTTCAACAAAAGTTTGTAACTTTTTACCAGTATGTTCAGTAACAACTAATTTACCATGTAAAATTAACTGACTAGATAAATCTCGCAATTTACCATATTCTTTTGTACTAGTATTACCTAAATCATTAATATATGACATTTTTACCTCCTTTATTTGCCTTCTTCTTTATATTCATCAACAATATTTTCTAATGACTTTTCTTTTCATTTATCAAAGTTCTTTTTAAAACTTTTAATAATCTTTTCAATAGATTCTTTGTTGATTTGGAAAACAGTTAAAACAGAAATAATAATATCTTCTAATGATTTATCTCCTAAATTTTCCATATCTTTTAGTTCAATTAATTTCTTGTGATAGAAATCAGATAAAGTCTTGCAACCTTCTCGTTTTAAGCAATTATATGAGCGAGCAGATAAATCTAAATCTTCTAATAATAAATTCAAGTTATCATTTTCTTTATTATCAGAAGTCGCAATTACTTCAAAACTTCTTACTTCGTCATCTAAATTAACAAATAATTCTAGATGACTAAAGAAAATTTTAGCTGCTGTAGCAATCGCTGTTGATGGACTAATTGCACCATTAGTTTCAATTGCTAATAGTAATTTTTCATAATCAACACCTTTAATTGTTTTTGTGATTGGTTCAACCATATAAGTTACTTTTGTTACTGGTGAGAAGTTAGCATCAATCGCAATAATTCCCATACCATTACCAACTAATTTTTTATTTTCTTCAAAACTAGCATAACCACGAGATTTTTTAACAAAAAATTCAATTTCTAATTCAACATTACGGTTAGTTGTTCGAAAAATAACTAAATCTTTATTAACAACTTCAATTCCTGTTGGACAAACAATACTTGCTGCTGTCACAGTTTGTTCGCCTTTAACAGTTAATGTTAAATTTTCAATTTTGTTTTCTGAAAAAGTATTATTATATGAAGTTAAAACAATATTTTTAACATTCAAAATTATTTCTGAAACATTTTCAACTACACCTTTAATTGTTGTGAATTCATGAGTTACACCATTAATTTTAATTGCATAAATTGCAACTCCTGGAATTGAAGATAAAAGTGTTCTTCTTAAAGCATTACCTAAAGTTGTCGCAAACCCTCGCTCTAATTGATTAACATTAAATTCCATGTAATTATCATGGTTATTTTCTTGATTTAAAAGAAATTTTGGTCTTAAAAATTGATTCATTTCAATATCACCTACTATTTTCTTGGTTTCTTTGGTGGGCGACAACCATTATGAGGTAATGGTGTTACATCACTTAACTCATGTAATTCAAAATTTAATGCTTGTAAACTACGAATTGCAGGTTCTCTTCCTGGTCCTGTTCCATTAACATAAATTGATAAAATTTTTACACCATGTTCCATAGCAATTTTACCTGCTGCTTCAGTTGCTTTTTGTGCAGCATGAGGTGTTGATTTTCTTGTTCCTTTAAATCCTACTGCTCCAGCACTTGATCAAGCAATAACATTACCATTAATATCAGTAATAGTTACAATAGTATTATTAAAAGTTGCTTTAATATAAGCTTTAGCTTTAAGGAAATTAGGATTAATTTTAATTTTCTTTTTTGTTGTTGATTTATTAACCATTTTAATATGTTCCTCCTATGCTGCTTTCTTCTTATTAGCTACAGTTTTTCTTCTACCTTTACGAGTTCTGGCATTAGTTTTAGTTGATTGACCATTTACAGGTAATCCTTTTCTGTGTCTAATTCCACGATAGCAACCAATTTCCATTAAACGCTTAATATTTAATGAAACATCTCGGCGTAATTCTCCCTCAGTTTTGTAGTTTTTTTCAATTTCTGCACTAATAGCACTAATTTGTTTTTCTGTTAATTCAGCAATTTTAGTAGTTGGATTAATGTTTAAACCAGATAAAATTTTAATGGCACTACTACGGCCAATTCCATAAATTCTTGTTAAACCAATATCAGAATGTAAATTCCCTGGAATATTGATTTGTCCAATTCTTCTACTTGTTATATTAATATTTGACATGTAATTCCTCCATATTTATCCTTGGCGTTGTTTATGTTTAGGATTTTCACAAATAATCATATTACGATTTTTGCGTTTAATTGTTTGACATTTATCACAAATTTTCTTTACTGATGATTGTACTTTCATAATTTTTTAACTCCTAATTATTTTCTTGATTAGAATTTGATGATTTTTTTCCTTTATAACGAAAAGTAATGCGACCTTTAGTTAAATCATAAGTTGATAACTCGACACTAACAAAATCTCCCTTCAAAATTCTAATATGATTTAAACGAATTTTGCCAGACGGAGTTGCATCAATAACAGTATTAAACTCTTTTAATAAAACTTTAAATTTTGCATTTGGTAAAACTTCTACTACTTGTGCTTCAAGCATAATAGTATTTGGTTTACTTTTTTCAAAATTATTAGTAGTTTTATTACTATTATTTTTTTTTGTTTGTTGTTTCTTTTTGGCCATTAATTACCTCTTCAAATTATAACATAATTTAATCATTTTTTAAATAGCAGTTAAGATTTCACAACCATCATCAGTCACAAGTAAAGTGTGTTCAAAATGAGCGGTTGGTTTATTATCTAACGCTACTACAGTTCACTGATCATTTAAAACTTTAACTTTATCAGTTGAAGTTTGGACCATTGGTTCAATACAAATGGCCATACCCGCTCTTAATTTAACTCCTGTGTTGGCAATGCCAACATTAGGAATTGCTGGGTCTTCGTGTAAGAATTTACCAATACCATGACCAGTATATGATGTTGGTAAATAAAAGCCTTGGCTTTCAACATAAGCCTGAACTGTTGCCCCAATATCACCAATTCTAGTGCCTGGTTTAACAATTTTAATCGCTTTCATTAATGCCGCTTTAGTAACATTAATAATCTTTTCTTGTGCTGGAGTTGCTTTACCAACTGCCATTGTAAAGGCGGCATCGCAATGATAACCATTAACAGATGCCCCAGCATCAATTTTAACAAGATCATTAAGTTTAAAGGGCTTTTCATTGGGAATTCCATGAATCAATTGTTCATTAACTGAAACACAAATTACTGCTGGAAAACCATGATAATTAAGAAATGATGGTTTAGCTTGATTTTTTTTAATAATTTCTCTTGCTTTCAAATCAAGCATTTTCCCTGTTGTTCCAACCTTAATCATTTTTGCTAATTCTTGATGAATTAATGCAACAACTTTGCCTGCTTTTTTCATATTAGCAATTTCACTAGCACTTTTAATACTAATCATTGTTTGTTCCTTTTGGTGTTCCAATCACTTTTTTTAATTGTTCGTGAACACTTGCTTGGTCTTGATTAGCATCAATTAGTTTCAAATTGCCTTGTTTTTTAAAGTAAGCAACTAAAGGTTGCGTTGATTGTTGATATGTTTTTAAACGAGTAATAATTTTTGCTTGATCACTATCATCAGTTCTTTGAATTAATGGTGTTTGATCGTTATCGCAAAGATTATCAACTTTTGGTGGTGAGCTAATTGTATTATAAGTTGTTTTACAAACTGGACAAATTAACCTTGTTTGTAAGCGCTTAATAACTGCTTCTTTGCTCACTTCTAAATAAATTACAAAATCAATTTTTTGTTTGATTTTTTTTAATACTGTTTCTAAGAACTTTACTTGATCACTTGTTCTTGGATAACCATCTAAAATAAAATTAGTTTTAATTTTAGTTAGTTTACTTGCAACAACTTGATTCATTAAATCATCAGGAACATATTTACCTTGATCAGAATAACTTTGTGCTTTTAAACCTAGTTCAGTTTTTTGTTGAATTTCTGCTCTTAATAAATCACCGGTTGAAAGATGCAGTAAATGATAATGTCTTACTAAAAATTCTGACTGTGTTCCTTTACCGGCACCTGGTGGACCCATAATAATTAAATTCATATTTCTCTTTCCTTTGAACTTATGATCATAAATGTTCTTGTGAAACTTTTTCGTCTTTATAGTTTAAGAATGAATGTTGAGTAATTCGTCCTTTAATTTGTTTTGCTGTATCTAAAGCCACTCCAACCATAATAATAACACCTGTACCACCAATCGCTAATGATGATGGCAAATTAGCAATCTTGGAAATCAAGAATGGTAAGACAGCAACAAAAGTTAAGAATGTTGCTCCAATTGTACTTAAACGATTTAACATTCTTTTAATATATACTTCAGTCTCTTTTCCTGGTTTAATTCCGGGAATATATGTTCCCGATTTTTGGAAGTTTTGTGTCATTTGTTCAGGATTAATTTGAACTTGAGCATATAAGAAAGTAAATAAAATTGTTAAAATCGCAAAGATACTAATCCCTGGTCACGACTGTAACGATAAGTAATTCTGCGTAAACTTAGCAAAACCATTATTAGGATTACTACTTTGAACAATTTGAGCAATTGTCATCGGTGCTGTAATCAATGCTGATGAGAAAATAACTGGAATAACTCCAGCTGAGTTAATCTTTAAAGGTAAATAAGACGACTTATCACCTTTTAGTGTCAGTCCGCTCCCTGATTGTTGAATTGGGATATGTCTTTCAGATTCATTGAAAAATACGACAATCAAAATGATAAACAAGAAAGCCAATAAATATAAGGCAAATTGTAATGCACCTTGAAATATGACAGCATTATTTGAATCAGGTGCTACTCAATATTTAAAAGTAGCAGATAAATTGAATGGTAAATTTGCAGCAATTCCTGCAAAAATAATTAATGAAATGCCATTTCCAATTCCACGATTAGTAATTTGGTCTGCCATTCATAATGATAACATAGTTCCTGCTAACAGCACTATTGGTATTAAAAAATAATAAAACATTGCTGGACCAACTCCAGAACCTGATGTTCAATCAACATTAATGATTCCTTGTGATTGTAATCCAAGAATTGTTGCAAATGCTTGCATAATTGCAAATGGTACTGTTAGAATTCGATTCATTAATTCTAATTTTCTTTTCCCTTTTTCTCCTGATTTTGCCCATCTTGTTAAAGTTGGCACAACATCAGATGACAATAACTGCACAATGATTGATGCAGTAATATAAGGTGAAACTCCAAGAGCCAAAAGTGAAAAACGATTAATCGCTCCACCACCTAACATTGAAATCAAGTTAAAAAACTCTAATCCACTGTTATTACTGTTATTTAAATCAGTATTTAAATGAACTCCTGGAGCAGTAATAAAGGCTCCTACTCGAAAGATTACTAAAACAAAAATAGTAAATAAAATTCGAATAATAACTTCTTTATACTGTTTTGTTATTTCGCGAGCGGTTTTAAACACCTAAATCACCTCAGCTTTTCCTCCAATTTTTTCAATTGCTGCTTTAGCAGCATCTGAAAATTTATGTGCTTGAATATTTTTAGCTGTTGATAAAGTCCCTTTACCAAGAACTTTAATTTGATGTTTTTTATCTTTAATAATTTTTAATTGATATAACAACTTTGGTGTAATATCAGTTTCTTTGATTTTATTAATTTGATCTAAATTAATAATACTATAAGTAATAGTTGTTGGATTTGTAAAACCTCGTTTTGAAATTCTACGGTATAAAGGAGTTTGTCCTCCTTCAAATCCTGGTCTTACTCCACCACCAGTACGAGCATTTTGCCCTTTTGTTCCCTTACCGGCAGTCTTACCAAGACCTGAACTAGTACCTCTTCCTTTTCGTTTTGGTTTTTTTCTAGCTAAAGGAGAAGATGTTAATTCATGTAATTTTAATTCCATTTCTTTACTCTCCTTTTCTATCTTTTACTTTCAGCATTAACTGCTGGAGTTCTTTTTTTAATAACTTTATTCTTAAAAAAGTCTTCTGATTTAAGGGAACTTAAACCTTGAATTGTTGCTCTAGCTAAATTAATTTTATTATTTGAGCCTAATGATTTAGAATAAATATTTTGAATTCCTGCAAGTTCAATAACATCTCTTGCACTTCCTCCTGCTTTTACTCCAATCCCTTCTTTAGCTGGTTTTAAAATAATATTGCTAGCACCATAATGTCCAATTCCATGGTGATAAATTGAAGAATTTTCATTAATTGCTACTTGTTTTAGATTTTTATGAGCAGCAGCAATACCTTTTTTAATTGCATCGTTAACTTCGTTTGCTTTAGCAACACCAAGTCCTACTGTTCCTTTTTTATTACCAATAACTACGGCTGCTGAAAATCTTAGTCTTCTTCCACCTGTAGTTACTTTATTAATTCTTCTAATTCAAATAACTTTTTCTAAAAATTCACTTTGTTCTTTTGGTTTACGAAAATCTTGTTTTGATCTTTGTGGTCTTTGATGATTTGGTTTTTTATTATCTTGTCCGCGGAATGGTTTTTTATTGTTACTTTGAGTAACTTCAGGATGTTTTGTCATTTTTTCTTTTGACAAAGTTGTCGGGTTATGACCCTTATTAGTTAATTCTTTTTCTGAACTCATTTTTTTAATCTCCTTTTAAAACTCTAATCCGCTTTTTCTGGCAGCTTCAGCAAATGCTTTAATCTTACCATGATATAAATTTCCACCACGATCAAAGACAACTTTTTTAATACTTTTTTCTTTTGCTAATTTGGCAATTTCTTCGCCTAATTTTGTTGCTGCTTCAATGTTTTTCTTTGATTTTAAATCTTTAAAACTCAAAGAAGATAACCCAATAATTGTATGTCCAGTACTATCGTCAATGATTTGGCCATAAAGACTAGTATTTGATCTAAAAATATTTAAACGCGGTTTTGTTTTAGAACCAACAATTTTCTTTCGAATTCGCAAATGACGAATTTTACGAGCTTTTTTTCTATCAAACATATTTTTTTCTCCTTATTCTGTTAAAGGTTATTTACCTTTACCAGCTGATTTTCCTTCTTTACGACGAATAACTTCATCTTGATATTTAATTCCTTTACCTTTATAAGGTTCAGGACTTCTGAATTGACGAATTTGGGCAGCAACTTGTCCAACTAATTGTTTATCAAAACCACTAATTTGAATTAAAGTTGGTTTTGGAGTAACAACTGTAATTCCTTCTGGAATTTGATATTTAATTGGGTGTGAATATCCTAAACTAAGATTTACAATATCACCTTGAGCATTAGCACGATAACCAACACCATTAATTTCTAATTCTTTAATAAAGCCTTTAGAAACTCCAATCAACATCCCATTAATTAAAGAATTAACAGTTCCGTGTAATTGTTTATTTTTTTTAATATCGTTTGGTCTTGTTGTGCTAATAGTGTTTTTTTCTTGATCAATGATAATTTTAATTTCTTTTGGTAGGGTTTTAGATAAAGTCCCTTTACTTCCAGCAATATTTAAAAGATTATTTTCAGTTAATTTAACTTGAACGCCTGTTGGAATTGTTAAAACTCGATTACCGATTCTTGACATATTTCTTTACTCCCTAATTCTATCAAACATAAGCTAGAACTTCGCCACCAAGGCCAAGTTTCTTTGCTTGCTTGTTTGTCATAATTCCTTTTGAAGTTGAAATAATTGCAATTCCATAACCATTTAAAACACTTGGTAAAGTTTTAGCTTGAGCATATACTTTTAATCCCGGGCTTGAGATACGTTTTAAACCAAGAATGTTATTTTTTGCAGTATTACCTAATAGAATTTCTAAGGTAAATTTCTTTGGTTCATGTTCATTAACACGATATTTTTCAATATAATTATTTTTATATAAAATTTCAGCAATTTTCACTAATTGTTTTGATGATGGAACACTAACAGAACGATGTTTGCTTTTATCAGATGATTTAATTGCATTACGAATTACTGTTAGCAAATTGCTAATTGGATCATTTGTCATTTAACATACCTCCTCTTCTTATCATGAAGCCTTTTTTAAGCCAGGAATTTGCCCTTTATAAGCTAAATCTCTAAAGCATAGACGACAAATCATAAATTTACGAATTACTGCATGTGGGCGACCACATCTTTGACAACGAGTATAAGTTCTAGTACTATACTTAGCTTGTTTTCTTTGTTTTTCTTTTAAAGCTGTTTTTGCCATCTTATGCCTCCTGTTTTATTTGGTTTGGTCTTCTCTTAAAGGGAAAACCAAATGCTTCTAATAATCTTATTGCTGCTTCTTTTTCTGTTGTTGAAGTAATAATTGTTACTTCTAATCCTCTGATTTTATCAACATCTTCATAGTTGATTTCAGGGAAAATAATTTGTTCTTTAATTCCAAAAGTATAATTACCATTTTTGTCAAAGGAATTTCTTGATAAACCTTGGAAATCTCTTACTCTTGGTAATCCGATTGAAATTAATTTATCAAAAAAGTCCATCATTTTTTCACCCCTTAGGGTTACTTTACAACCAATTGCCATACCTTCACGAAGCTTAAATCCGGCAATTGATTTTTTTGCTTTTGTAACTACTGGCTTTTGTCCAGTAATTTTTGTTAATTCTGTTACGGCTTTATCTAAAGCCTTTGGTGTCGCAACAGCATCACCAACACCAATATTAATAACAATTTTTTCAATTTTAGGTACTTGCATAATTGATGAGTATTTTAAGTCTTTTTGCAATTGGTGAACAATTGTTTTGTTATATTTTTCTTGTAAACGATTCATATTTAACTATTGTCCTCCTTAATTAACTTCAGATCCAGATTTGCGATAAACCCGAATTTTCTTATCATCTTTAAATACATAACCTAATCTTGAAACTTTTTTTGCTTTCGCATTTTTACCATCAATAATCATTACATTAGAAATGTGAATTGGAGCAGGAACATCAATAATTCCTCCTTCTTTTTCTTCTTGTGATGGTTTTTGATGTTTTTTCATTGTAATACCTTCAAGGACAACACGATTTTTGTCACGTAATACTTTAATAATTGGTGCAACAGTTCCTTTATGTTTTCCAGCAATAACTTTTACTTTATCGCCTTTTTTTAATTTACTATCAAGAATTTTAATTGCTTTAGCTTTTTTCATTAATGCCATATTAATTCTTTTCCTTTAAACTATTTCTTCTGCTAGAGAAGCAATTCGGTTGAAACCTTGATCTCTAACTTCTCTTGCTAAAACACCAAATACTCTAGTTCCTCTTGGTGTTTTATCATCTTTAATTACTACTGCTGCATTATCATCAAATTTTACACAACTGCCATCATTTCTTTTAACACCAAATTTTGTTCGAACAATTACTGCTTTCACAATTTGTCCTTTTTTAATCGCTGAACTTGGTGTTACTACTTTAGCAGAACAAACAACAATATCGCCAATATTAGCAGTCTTCTTATTACTTCCACCTAAAACTCTAATTACCATTGCTTCTTTAATACCCGTATTATCAGCAATATTAATTCATGATAAATTTTGTAACATGATTAATCTTTCTTTGCCTTTGCTTTAGCTTTCGTTGATTCTGGTTGTTCTTTTGGTTTTACAACCTTTAATAAACGAAAACGCTTTAAAGCTGATAATGGACGAGTTTCAATGATTTCAACAACATCACCAACTTGGGCTTGGTTGTTTGCATCATGAGCATGGTATTTTTTAGTTGACTTAAAACGTTTGTTATACATCGGGTGAGTTTTAGATGTTTCAACGCTAACAGTTATTGTTTTGTCATTTTTATCAGAAACAACTGTTCCAATAAAAGTTTTGCGTCTTTTGATAAGAGTATTACTATTTGTCATTGTTATTGTCCTCCTTTGATGAAGATTTAGATTTTGTTGTCTTTGTTGCTGTTGGTTTTACTTTGTTTGTTTTTGTACTAGCTTTAGTTGATGCTTTTTTTACATCTTTTTTACTAGTTTCTTTTGTTTCTTTTTTATCTGTTTTTTTGTTTTGTGTTTTTTTTGCTTTTTTTTCTTCTGGTAGTTCCATTTTTTGGAAATTTAATGGTTTAATCACTTCACCATTTAAAGCACGATTTGAGATTTCAGTTTTAATTCTTGCGATATCTTTACGTAGTTCATTGATCTTGTGTGGAGTATCTAACTTACCAATTGCTTTTTGAATTCTTAAAGCAAATAATTGGGCACGAAGTTCTTCTTCGTGTACTTGTAATTCAAGTGTTGATTTAGATTTAATTACTTGCATGTCCATTGCTTTCACCTAATTCTTTTTTAATGTTTTTTATTCCTAATACTGATGCATTATCAGCACGAGTAACAATTTTACATTTAATTGGTAACTTATGCATTGCTAAACGCAAAGCTTCTTTTGCCATGTCTAAATTTGGATAATCAACTTCAAACATAACAGTTCCTTTTTTAACTACTGCCACTCAATGATCAATTGACCCTTTACCAGAACCCATTCTTACTTCAGCTGGTTTTCTAGTAATTGGTAAATGTGGGAAAATTCTAATTCAAACTTTTCCACCACGCTTCATATATCTTGTCATCGCAATTCTAGCTGCTTCAATTTGTCTTTCAGTAATATAACTACCTTCTTCAGCTCTTAATCCAATCGTACCAAAATCAACAGTTTTACATCCTTTTGCCTTACCTTCATAACTTAAACGATGAACAGCAGGATATTTATATCTTTTCGGAATTGCCATTTTTACTTAGCCTCCCTACGATGATGATTTGGTGTTTGATGATGATGGTTTTGATTACGATTATGTCTTGGTTTGAAATGTGTTGGTTGTCTTAATTTTTCACCTGGTAAAATTTCACCTTTATAAACTCAAACTTTAATACCAATTTTACCTGAAACAGTATTTGCTTCAGCTTTAGCAAAATCAATATTACTTCTTAAAGTTGCTAAAGGAACACTACCTTCAGAATATCCTTCAGTTCTTGCCATATCAGCACCACCAAGTCTTCCTGAAACCTTAGTTTTAATTCCTTTTGCTCCTGCTCTTAAAGCACGGCGAATTGCTAATTTTTGCACAGCACGATGTGATAAACGATTTTCAATTTGTTGTGCAATTGTATTTGCTAAAATTTGTGCGTCTAAGTCGGGATTAACAACTTCAACAACATTAATTTTGATGCCAATCTTACGATTGTTAATTGTTTTTTGAACTAATTTTGTTAATACTTCAAGGTTTGATGCACCTTGTCCTAAAACTGATCCGACACGAACACAGTGAATGAATAAGGTAATTTGTTGCTTTGTTCTTTCAATTTCAATTTTTGAAACACCAGAATTTTTTAAACTTTTAAGTAAAGCAACACGAATTTTGTCATCTTCGATGATTCATTTTGCCATTTCTTGATCATTAACAGCATATCAACGAGATTGTCAATCTTTATTAATACCATATCTTAAAGCATTTGGACTAACTTTATGACCCATTTTCTTTACCTCCTACTTTTCATCACTAAGAACAATTGTTACATTGCTTGATCGTTTTAAAATTTGATAAGCACGACCATGTGCTCGTGGTCTGTATCTTTTTAATGTTGGATCTTCATTAACATAAATTGTTTTAATTTTTAATTTATCGGCTTCCATACCGTGGTTATTTGTCGCATTGGCAATTGCTGAATTTAATAAATCTCTAATTGGCTTGGCTGCTCTTTTTGGTTCATGAGCTAAAATTGTGATGGCTCTAACAACATGTTGATTACGAATTAAGTCAGTTACTAAACGAACTTTTCTTGGACTCATTCTTAGCTTAGTTAATTTTGCTTTTGCTTCCATTACTTAACTCCTATTTCTTTTTCTTGTCATTACCATGACCACCAAATTTTCTTGTTGGTGAAAATTCACCTAACTTATGACCAACCATATCTTCTGTAACATAAACTGGTAAATGAGTTTTACCGTTGTAAACTCCAAAAGTGTGACCAACAAATTCAGGGAAAATTGTTGAACGACGTGATCAAGTTTTAATAATTTGTTTTTTCTTTGCTTTATTTAATTCTTCAACTTTTTTAACTAAAGATTGATCTGCAAAGGGACCTTTTTTTAATGATCTTGCCATAATTTATTTTCTCCTTTATCTTTTCTTGGCAGCATGTCTAGTTCTAACAATGAACTTATTTGATGCTTTTTTCTTATCACGAGTTTTTAATCCTAAGGCAGGTTTACCTCAAGGAGTTACTGGAGTTTTTCTTCCGATTGGTGCTTTTCCTTCACCACCACCATGTGGGTGATCGTTAGGATTCATAACACTACCACGAACAGTCGGTCTAATACCTTTTCAACGGTTTCTTCCAGCTTTACCAATGTTTACTAAATTAAAATCTTCATTACCAACAACACCAATTGTGGCACGACAGATACTTAATACTTTTCTTACTTCTCCAGAAGCCATTTTTAGTAAGGTATATTTACCTTCTTCATCTCTTCCTAAGATTTGTAAGCTTGTTCCAGCACTTCTTGCTAATTGTCCACCCTTGCCTGGTTTTAGTTCAACATTATGAATAAATGTTCCTTGTGGAATTTTATTCAATGGTAAACAGTTACCAACAAGAATATCAACTTTTACTTTATCATTGTTACCAGAACTACTAATAATTTTGTCTCCTACTTTAATTCCTTTTGGTGCTAAAATATAACGCTTTTCACCATCTAAGTAATTAACTAAACAAATATTAGCATTACGGTTTGGATCATATTCAATCGTTTTAATGATGCCAATAATATCATCTTTATTTCTTTTGAAATCAACAACACGATATTTTCTTTTATGACCATTACCTTGATGTCTAACAGTAATTTTTCCTTGGTTATTTCTTCCAGATTTGCGAACTAATTTTTCTACTAATGATTTTTCTGGTTTATTAGTAGTAATAACACTTTTATAGTCAAGTACTGTCATATTTCTTTGACCATTTGTGATGGGGTTTTTTGTTTTAATTGCCATTTCTTACTCCTTCTAAACCTTACTATTTGCTTTGTTCATCGCTAAATAGACTTAATTGTTCGCCAGCAGCTAATTTAATAACTGCTTTTTTAACAGCAGAAGTTTTACCAACGAATCTACCAACAGTTTTAGTTTTCGGTTTATTGTTAACAATGTTAACTTTTTCAACCTTAACTTCAAAAATTTGTTCAAAAGCTTTTCTAATATGAGTTTTATTAGCTTTACGATTAACAGAAAATGTATAAATACCATTTGCCATTTGTGCATAGGTCTTTTCTGTTAAGACTGGACCTTTAATTACTTCACTTAAATGCATTATCCTAAAGCCTCCTCAATATTTTTAACTGCTGCTAATGTTAATAAAACTTTATTTGCGTTTAATAAAGCATAAATATTAACATTATTGCTACTAATAACTTCTGTTCTTTCTAAATTTCTTGCTGATTTAATTACTGTTTTTTGATTTTCTAAATCACTAATAATTAAAGTTTTATTATTAGCTAATTTTAGTTTTGTCAATGTTTTTAACATTGTACTTGTTGATGGTTTTTCAAATATTAACTGATCAATAACTACGATATTATCATTTTGTAATTTCGCAGCTAAAGCTGATTTTAAAGCCAAACTACGAACTTTTTTATTTAACTTAATCGTATAGTTTCTTTCAGTTGTTGGACCAAATACAATCCCTCCACCTTTTCATTGTGGTGATCTAATTGATCCTTGTCTTGCATTTCCAGTTCCTTTTTGTTTTCAAGGTTTTCTACCACCACCCGATACTTCAGCACGAGTTTTAACTTTGTGGGTTCCTTGTCTTTGAGCAGCATTATAACTTAATAAACTATCAAACTGAACTTTTTCGTTAGGTTTGATACCTCAAATTTTTTCGTTTAATGTTAATTCACTAACTTTTTTACCAGTATGATCTACAACATTAATTTTTAAATTAGTTTTGTCCATCATTGCCTCCATTTGCCTTACTTTCAACAGTTTGACTAGGATTTACTCATTGGTGTAAGTTAGCTGCTTCTTTTGTTTTTGAATTTTTAATTGCTGATTTAATTACAACAAATCCTTTTTTTGGTCCTGGAATTGACCCTTTAACTAATAAATAATCACTATCAACTTTAATAATTTCTAAATTACTAATCGTTCTTTTTACATGTCCCATTTGCCCTGGCATTGGTTGTGCTTTAAAAACACGATTAGCTGCAATTGAACCAGTTGAACCCATTTGTCTGTGTAATCCAGACCCATGTCCCATTGGTCCACGAGATTGGTTATAACGTTTAACTCGTCCTTGAAAACCTTTCCCTTTTGAAATTCCTGTTACATCAACGAATTCTCCGGCTTTGAAAACATCTCCAACATTAAGAGTGTCTCCAACATTAAAACCTTCCATTCCACGAATTTCTCTTACGAAGCGCTTAGGTTGACTATCAACTTTTTTAAAATGACCAGCTACAGCTTTATTACTTAAGTTCAAACGTAAATCAAATGCTGAAAGTTGTAAACTATTGTATTTTTCTTTTTCAGCAGTTTTAGTTTGACTAACAAGATTTGGTTGAACTTCAATTACTGTAACAGGAACTAGTTGTCCATTGCTTAAGAACACTTGTGACATCCCTAGTTTTTTTCCTAAGATTCCTTTCATCTCTTTCTCCTTTAGACTTTTAAAATATTATTTTTTTGCTTTGTTTCTTTTAATATTTTTTTGTTTTTTTGATTGTTGTCTTACAGTTGCTTGATTTTTTGATTCAAGTACTAATGACACACTAACACTACTTGGAAGTTTAATACCACTTAAAGCATTTAAAGCTTTTTGCGATAACTTTGCAGTAATAATTCTCTTGTGAATTCTTCTTTCAAATTGTTCACGAGAATCTTTGTGTTTATGTGGTGAACGAAGAATTGTATACAACTCACGATGAGTTGGTAACGGAATCGGTCCTGACATTTCAACGTTTTCTTCTTTTAACGTATTAGTAAATTTTTTAACAATATCATCAAGTGCTTCTTGATCATATCCTACTAAACGAATTTTTACGCGATCTTCAATGATTGCCATTGATTGTTTCCTCCTATTAGAACAAATTATTGATAAATTTTCTTTCAAAATATCAATGAAATAAAAGAACATTACAGGGTTATTTTTTACTACAACTAATATTGGTGTATCAAAAAAGACACAAAACAACCATGCCTAGTAAGTATAGCATAGATGCTATATATATGGGAAGAGCAAAAAGCAAATTTTTTCCTTTAATTTTTATTGATTTATCAAGTAAAAACAATAATAATTATTATTTAACTAAAAGTTCAATCGTTTTCTTGATTTGCTGATCAATTAAACTAATTTGTTGCTTTAAATTTACTTCTAAATCAAAAAGATTTTGCAAAATTTTTCTTTGTTTAAAAGTTAAAAGCAATAACTCTTTTTTTGAATTGTTACTATGTTTAATAGTAGTACCTGTTTCATTTAATTTAATAATATTTTGATTAATTTTATGTTTAAGTGAATAATAGATTTGTCAATTAGGTATCACTTTTGATGCAACTTTATATAAATATCCATTAAAACCTAATAAATTATTATTAACAAGTCCTGTATTACCATCTAATGAAAGTGTTATATCTTTAGGAAAGATATTTGCTTCATTTTCACAATATTTATTTGGATTACCATTAGCTGCTGCAACATTTAAAAATAATGTTTTGCCTTCAGAAAAATTATTAACTGAATTGCCTTTAACAAAAATACAATTCTTATTCATTTTTTCTAAAATACTATATTGATTCAAAATTAATTCTGAATACTTTGAAAGACAATTTAATTGCTTCATTAAACGATCTTTCATATCTTCTATTGGTTTAATAATTCCAATTA
>Ga0153972_1000004_pt1 | contig 80693 bp, 83 predicted proteins | sample TSGA056MetaG_FD_104732 | JGI IMG/M metagenome (GOLD analysis project Ga0153972, IMG submission 104732) | Attine ant fungus gardens microbial communities from Georgia, USA - TSGA056 MetaG | ecosystem: Host-associated > Fungi > Mycelium > Unclassified | place: USA: Georgia, George L Smith State...
ACCGTGCCAAATTCAGAGATTTTCCCCAAATCGTTCCGGCCCAGATCCACCAGCATGTTATGCTCCGCCAGCTCCTTTTCGTCCGAAAGCAGGTCCCGCTCAAGCTGCTGATCCTCCGCTTCGGATTCCCCCCGGGGCCTTGTTCCTGCCAGCGGAAAGGTGTATAGTGTGCCGTCCTGGAGCTTCACCAGGGTCTCCGGGGACGCCCCCGCGATTTCCTGGTTGTCGCTCCCTAGATAGAACATGTAGGGGGAGGGATTGGTCGTCCGCAGAAGCCGGTATGTATCCAATAGGCTGCCCTCGAAATCCGCTTCCATGCGGTTGGACAGCACCACTTGAAAGATGTCCCCCTCCCGGATGTATTCCTTTGCCTTTTTTGTCATTTCGCAAAAGGCGGCCTTTGTAAAAAGGGGCCGGAATTCAGAAGTGATTTTCGCGGGGCGATCCGGCTCCGGCGCGCCGGTTTTGATCAGATTAACAAGGCTTTGCAGCTCTAACACACCCCGGTTATATTCCGTTTCAATGTGGGCTGCCTTGATATTGACGATCAGGATCAGCTTTTGGCGAAAATGGTCAAAGGCGATTACCTTGTCAAACAGCATTAAGTCCACGTCGTTGAAGCATTCACCGTCGCAGGCGCCGGTGGCTAGGGAGGGCTCGACATATCCGCCGTATTCATAGGAGAAATACCCCACGAGTCCGCCGGTGAAGGGGGGCAGCCCGGGAAGCTTCGGGCTTTTGCTTTCGTCCAGCAGCTTTTGGATGTATGCGCCCGGGTCTGCCGTTTCAAAGGTGGTTTTCGTGGCGGAGGTGACTGTCATCCGCCCGTTTTGACAGGTCAGCTCCAGCGTGGGCTGAAAGCCCAGGAAAGTATACCGGCCCCATCGCTGTGGGTTCTCAATGCTTTCCAGCATGAAACAGTGTCCGCTTACATTTTTCAAAATGCGCAGAAGCCGGATGGGCGTTATGCTGTCGGAATAGAGCTCCGTGCTGATGGGAATCACATCATACCGGCCCGATTTTGCGATGGTCTCGGCTTCCGATTTGGTTGGACTGTACATATGCGTATCTCCTTTGGAAAATAAAAAATCCCCGGTAAAGTACAATTACTTTACCAAGGACGAATAAACCTATCCGCGGTGCCACCTTGATTTGCGGAAAACTCCGCACACTTAGCGGGATACGAACATACCCCCGGCAACTGACGCGTGCCTGACGTCACGGAATACTCGGCGCAGCGAACAAACGCCTTTGACCATGCCCTCGGCGGCCCATTCTGACAAGCTGCATCTCCATCCGGCTCTCAGCCTCCCGGACTCTCTGTACGGCGCATACACTGCCTTTACTTCCGCTTCAACGGTTTCCGATTCAATTGTAATGCGCTTATTATATGTGCCGCGCCGGCAATTGTCAAGAAAAATTTTTTGCGGCTCCCCATTTCATGAAGCTTCCAGATACAAAGCGAAGCCCGCCTTACAGCATAAACAAGAAAAACTTTGAAAAAAGATTGCTATTTTTTCAGAAATCGGTTATAATAAGTTTGAATTGGTATGTTCTTTTTTTGATGATAAATATTTTCCCATGGAGGAGGAAATTGCCCATATCCAGGAAAACCATACCTGCGACATTATAATGAACAGAAGGTTGAATTATGTACAGTGTAGGAGATTATATTGCGCACCCTATGCATGGGGCGGGCATTATTGAGCGGATTGAATCTAAGAAAATCGGCGGAACGGTACGGGAGTATTACGTTGTAAAAATTCCGGTTGGCGGTATGATGGTAATGATCCCGACGGAGTCCAGTGATTCCATCGGCGTACGCCCGATCATTGACTCCAAGCAGGCGGAGGGAATTTTAAGCGCCATTCCGAAAATGAAGGTGGAAATGACCCAGAACTGGAACCGCAGATACCGGGAAAACATGATCCGGATCAAAAGTGGAAACCTGATGGAGGTGGCGGCGGTTATTAAGGGCCTTGCCGGTCGGGAATCGGAACGGGGTCTTTCCACCGGTGAGCGGAAGATGCTCCTGTCGGCCAAGCAGATTTTGATTTCAGAGCTTGTACTTTCCCAGGAATCCACTTATGAGGAGATGGAAAAGCGCCTGGGCCTGGCGCTTGCATAAGGACTTGACGGCGCTTTTTAGAACGCACGGACGGCGGTTTCCCGCCAGACGCGCGTTGATGTCCCGAATAGAAGCGGTCTTTCGGGCGGTTCCGTTTTGGCGGATGTGGGGCGAACAGTGTTCGCCCGTTATTTTTACGGGGAGGACTGGTGATGTCCGCGTTTTTCAAGGTGCGGCAAAAAAAAACAGCGCCTTTTTTGTCAATGGTGATTGCCGCGGCGGGCCGATCCAGCCGCATGGGGACGGATAAGCTGGCCGAGACGCTGGCGGGGGTTCCCGTGCTGGCCAGAACGCTCCTGGCGCTGGAGTGCTGCGACACCGTCTCCGAGATTATTCTGGTAACGCGTGCGGAGTCGCTTTCCGAAGTGGGCGGTCTATGCGAGGAATATGGGATCCGCAAGGCGGCAAAGGTGCTGCCGGGGGGGGACAGCCGGCTTTTGTCTGTGCTGACCGGCGTCCGGCAGGCATCCCGCGCCGCCGCGCTGATCGGCGTCCATGACGGCGCCCGGCCCCTGGTAACGCCGGATCTCGTCCGCCGCACGGCCGAGGCGGCCGCCCGGTTTGGCGCCGCAGTACCGGCCGTCCCCGTAACGGATACATTGCGTTACGCGAAAAACGGCGTCGGATCCGGTACGCCCGACAGGGAAGGGCTGTTTGCCGTCCAAACGCCGCAGATATTCGAGGCGTCCCTCCTGAAGGCGGCGCTGGAACGCGCCTTCCGGGAAAACCGGACGGTTACGGACGACGCGCAGGCGGTAGAGGCCCTGGGTGTTCCGATCCGCCTGACGGAAGGCGCCTATGAGAACATCAAGCTTACCACCCCGCCGGATTTGCTGCTGGCGGAGGCCATTTTACGCAAAAGGGGAGAAGCGGGATGCGGATCGGCCATGGATATGATGTCCACAAGCTGACACGGGGACGGCCGCTTGTTTTGGGTGGCGTACATATCCCCTGGGACCAGGGGCTAGCGGGGCACTCCGACGCGGACGTGCTGACCCACGCCGTTATAGATGCGCTTTTGGGCGCGGCCGCGATGGGGGATATTGGTCGGCATTTTCCAGATACGGAGCCGATGTACAAGGGGGTCGGCAGCGTCGGGCTCCTTGCAGCGGTTCGGGATAAGCTGGCGGAAGCGGGCTGGCGGGTTCAAAATATCGACGCCACGGTGGTCGCCCAGCGCCCGAAGCTGGCGCCCTTCATAGACGCCATGCGGGAGACGCTGGCGGAAACCCTGTCCCTCTCGAAAGACCAGGTCAGCGTAAAGGCCACGACGGAGGAGGGGCTTGGCTTTACGGGCGGCGGACAAGGGATTGCCGCCCACGCGGTGGCGCTTCTGGAGGAAGCTGGATAAGTTAAAAAAAGAAAATGATCATGCAAAAAACCTGCCGCCGCCGTCGGCAGGTTTTTTGCATTCCAACAGGACAGGTTCGTCGGCGTTCCGTTCGGCATAAGATGATTTGTGATGCTATGCGACGATAGGGCGCCTCTAAGAAACGCAATGTCCGACAGATTGGCGGGGATTTTTTCGCCGATTGAGACGACTTTTCGAAGGAATCATTATTTGTTTCAAGAAAAGTCGATGATGAGCGGCGGAAAGGGATTTGTCAAGATGGCGGGCGTTGCGTTTCTTAGAGGTGACCCTGTAGGGAGAGGAGTTTTTGTATGGCCTATTATCTGATTATGTTCAAAACCCTGACGCAGGCGATTCAGGCAGGCCGGACGCTGGAACGGGCCGGGATTACCGCCGTTGCGATGCGCCCACCCTGGGGAATTAGCGAGGGCGGCTGTGCATTTTGCGTCAAGGTTCTGGGAAAAAGCCTGACCCAAGCGTTGATTGTATTAAATTCCGCCGGAATAGGATATGGTCAGGTTTATATATTGCATAAGGACGGCAGAAGCGGCGAGGTGGTTATGTGAAAACAGGCATTTATCTGGATAACGCCGCAACGACGCTGGTGAAGCCGCCTGCCGTGGCGGACGCCATGCGCCGGGCCGTGGGTACCCTTGCCAGCCCCGGCAGGGGCGGACACCCCGCTTCCATGCGGGCGGCGGAAGCGGCCTTCGCTTGCAGGCAGGCCGCGGCGGAGTTATTTCATCTGGAAAACCCGGAAATGGTTGTGATTACCTCCAACGCCACACACGGTCTCAATATGGCAATAAAGACGCTGGCGGGGCCGGGTGAACGGGTCGTCATATCCGGGTATGAACATAACGCGGTTACACGGCCCCTCGCGGCCCTCGGCGTCCGGTTGGCGGTGGCCGGAACGGATTTGTTTTCGCCGGAGCAGGCGTTGAGGGACTTTGAAGCCCAGATTACGCCGGACACGCGGCTGGTCGTTGTCTGCCACGTCTCCAATGTGTTCGGCTATGCGCTGCCGATCCGGCAGATCAGCGCGCTCTGCCGCGTCCGCGGCGTACCGCTGGTTATCGATGCTGCCCAGTCGGCCGGGATCCTGACGCTGGACGCCGAAGCGCTGGGCGCGGCCTTTATCGCCATGCCCGGGCATAAGGGACTCTATGGCCCCCAGGGAACGGGCCTGCTCCTATGCGGCAGGACGCCCAAGCCCCTTCTGGATGGCGGGACGGGTTCGGACTCCAGATCGCAGGAAATGCCTGCTAACTTGCCGGACCGGGGCGAGGCCGGAACCCACAATATGCCGGGTATCGCAGGGCTGACGGAGGGACTCCGGTTTGTGCTGAAAAAGGGCGCCGCCGCTATTTTGGCCCACGAGCAGGCGCTCCTGAAGACCGCTGTCCAGGGATTGGCCCGGATTCAAGGCGTCCATGCATTTTCCGCGCCCGAGCCGCAGGATCAGGCGGGTGTGTTATCCTTTGTAGTCCGAGGGATGGACTGCGAGGCCGCCGCCGCGGAGCTTGCCCGCCTTGGCGTTGCCGTCCGGGCCGGACTCCACTGCGCGCCCCGCGCCCATTTGAGTGGAGGAACCTGGGAATCCGGCACCGTTCGGATCAGCTTTTCTGCGTTTAATACGAAGCGGGATGTGGATGGATTTTTAAATAAATTAGAATATATTTCCAAAAAGGTTATAAAATTGTAAAGTCATTGCTATTTTTATAATATTGTACTATAATGAAAAAAAATAAAAGGAATTTCCTGTGCCCAGCTTGAGCGTTTGGGGAAAATAAGCGGCGGAACGCGCGCGGGGATCGTGGACGATTGGGGAACTGGAATTATGGCGGCCTTTCAGAGCTTTATCTCATCCTTGAACATTTTGAATACCTTGCGGAATATGGCAATAACTGATTTCATTGATATCGCCATCGCCACGTTCCTGATTTATCATCTGATCGCTTTTATCAGGAAAACCGGCTCCGGAAGGCTTGCCGGAGGAATTATTGCGCTGGTCCTTCTTTTGTGGCTTTCCAGTCTGCTGCAGTTGGATATGATTAACTTCGTGCTGAACAAGGTGATTGAACTGGGCATTTTGGCGATTGTGATCCTGTTCCAGCCGGAGATACGTCGGATTTTAGAGCATGTAGGAGGCGGACAGGTAAACGCATTACTCTCCAGTCCTGTTGACGAGCTGGATATGGAAGGTGCAATCGGGCAGACGGTTATTGCCTGTATGCAGATGTCCAAGAGTAAGGTTGGCGTCCTGATCATTTTTGAGCGCCGTATGCGGCTTGAAGAGGCGGTGCAGTCGGGGACGCTGCTTGACGCGCGTCCCAGCGCCGAGCTGTTTAAAAATATTTTTTACGACAAGGCGCCCCTCCATGACGGCGCCGTGATTATCCGGAACGGGCGGGTTATCTGCGCCGGAAGCATGCTGCCCCTGTCCACAAACCCGAACCTGAGCCGGGATCTGGGGATGCGGCACCGGGCGGGCATCGGGATCAGCGAGCAGTCGGACGCGGTGGCGGTCATTGTCTCTGAGGAAACGGGGAGCATCTCCGTGGCGGTGGACGGAATGTTGAAGCGGCGGCTGGCACCGGACACCTTTGAAAAGCTTTTGCGCAATGAGATGATCGGGATGGCCGGGAAAGAGAAGAGCCGGAGGTTTAAGGTCGGATTTGGAAGGAACAAGAAGAATTAGGGTGAAGTGAAACAATGCGAAAACTGTTAAACAGGCTGATAGACAGCCGGATCGTTTGGGTGATTTGCTCCATAATCGCAGCGGTCGGACTCTGGGGGTATGTGGACACACTCCAAAATTCCGAAGAAAAAACCTTTGTAATGACACTGCCAATTGTATATCAGGGCGAGGATCAGATCTATGAGTTGCATCAGCTCAGGCTGGCAAGCAGCGCCAAGACCACTTTTTCCATGCGCGCGACCGGTACGATTACGAATTTGAACAGGATTGAAGAAAGCGCGGTCATTGTCATTGATTTGAGCGGTATCAAGGAGGCAGGCGCGGCGATTGAGGCCGATTATTCCGTTCAATATCCGTCCGGCATCAGCGACAGGAACGTGACGGTGACACCGGTGGGCGGAAAAATTACAGTGGAAATCCTGCAAATGACGACAAAAACCCTTTCGGTAAGCATTGGAGGCGGCAGGGAATATCATGCCGATTCGTCCGGCGGCGTGGAATATGTCGTTTTGGAGCCGGTTTTGGAGACAAAGGAAATCACCTTGGAGGGGCCGGTTGACGTGGTGTCCAATATTTCCCACGCGTCGGTTTCCCTGAGCGTCGCGGAACCCTTGACGGAAACCGCTACCTTTTCCCGGAACTACGACCTGATCATGCAGGACGGTTCGGTTTTGCCGGAGTCCGCGCTGACGGAGATCTCCGTCAGTGTCAAAACGGTCAATGTGACGATCCCTGTCAAGGTGGTGAAGGAGGTTCCCCTGGTAATCGGGGAATACATCTACGGCGGCGGCGTGACAGCGGACAATTTCGCGAACTATGTGTCTGTCTCAATTTCGCCGGAGACGGTTAAAATACTGGGAGACGCCTCCGTGCTGGAGGCGATCCAATCCATCAGCCTTGGTACGGTGAATCTGGCCTCCTTTGCGAAAACATACTCCCGCACCGTCACGCTGAAGGCGCCGGAGAGCACGGAAATTTACACGGGGGAGACGGAGGCTCAAGTGAATATAACCATATCAAAGCTGCAGACCACGGAGCTTACGGTCAGTAACATTACCTGCATCAATGCGGCGGCAGGATACAATGCCGTGCCGCAGACGGAAGCGCTGAATGTGACGGTGCGGGGTTCCGCCGGCGCGCTGGAGGAGTTGGAGGCCGCCGATGTCCGCGTTGTGGTGGATTTGGCGAATTTCGGCGCTGCGGAAGGGCGTTTTTCCATCACCGACGCGATCACGGTCTATGTGGACGCGGAGGGCGTGGAGGCCTTGTATCTGGACTACACGGTGATCGTGGAGTTGGTACGGCACTAGGGCGTGTCTGGAGGCGCGATCATGTTTGGCTATGTCCTTCCCTTACGGGACGAACTAAAGGTGCGTGAAATGCGGCAGTTTCAAGCGGCTTACTGCGGGCTTTGCGGAGCGCTTAGCAGGCACTACGGTTTTGCCGCCAGGTTTATTCTGAATTATGACTTTACGTTCCTTGCGATGCTGCTTTCGTGCAGGGAGGCGGAGCCATCCTACGGCGTGTGCAGATGCCCGGCGCACCCCTTCCGGAAGCGGCGCTGCTGTAAGGAAACGGCGGCCTTTGCCGACGCCGCGGGCTACAGTGTGATCCTGGCTTGGTGGAAGCTGCAGGACGCCATACGGGACAACGGATTTTTCCGGACGCTGCCTGCCCGCTTAGGCGCGTTTTTTCTGGGTGCCGCATATCACAGGGCGGCTGCTGCTTATCCCAAGTACGCGGAAGCCTGCAAGGCGCAGTTGGACAGGCTGCAGGCGCTGGAAGCGGCGGACGGCGATGGCCTGGATTTGACGGCGGATACATTTGCATGTATACTAAAGGCGGCGGCTGAAAACGGACAGGGAGAGGACAAACGGATCCTGGAGCAGCTGCTGTATCATGTCGGGCGATGGATCTACATTTTGGACGCCTGTGACGATCTGGAGGCGGATTTCAAAACGGCCGCCTATAATCCCCTGAAAGGCCGATTTGGGCTTGTGGAGGGTGTGCTGTCCCCGGAAGACAAGACCTGGCTTCAAACGACGCTGGCGCATTCGGCGAACCTTGCCGCCTCAGCCTACGCACTTCTGCCGGCCCGCGCCTGGGACGGGATTTTGCAAAATATCCTCTATCTTGGGCTGCCTGGGGCAACCCGTCTGGTGCTGGAGGGGAAATGGCGGCGCGCCAAGCGCTGTCCGGGCGAGCCGGAGATGCATACGTCGTTTAATTCATAAAAGGCGCCTCTAAAGACCGCATTTCCAGCTGTGAATACAAGTTCTGGCTGTTTTTTCGTATTTGACAAAAGGAAGGTATCCTATGAGTGAACCATATAGCGTGCTTGGCGTGTCGGAAAACGCCAGTGACGAAGAAGTGAAAAAGGCCTATCGGGAGCTGGCGCGCAAATATCATCCAGACAATTATCAGGACAATCCGCTAGCCGACCTTGCCCAGGATAAGATGAAGCAAATCAACCAGGCCTATGACACCATTATGAAGCGGCGTGGCGGAGGCGGTGATGGGTATAATGGCGGTGAACACGGTGGCTACGGGCGCGCGGGCGCGCAGTCCACAGGTCGGTTTGGCCAAATCCGTACGGCGATCAACGCGGGGGACCTTAGCCAGGCGGAGCAGCTGCTGAACGCCGAGGAGAACCGGAACGCGGAGTGGCATTTTTTATACGGCAGCCTCTGCTACAGAAAAGGCTGGCTGGACGAGGCCAGGCGGTATTATCAGCGGGCGGTGCAGATGGACCCCACCAACCGGGAATACAGGCAGGCGCTTGATTACATGAACCGGGGCGGCTATGCTTACAGAACCGGCGGGGCTGCCGGCATGGAGTCGGAAATGTGCGACTGCTGTACGACGCTCATGTGCATGAATTGCCTGTGCGGAGGATTCCGATAGGAGGTGTCAGGATATGCGGGGGACGCAAAAGACCAGCCTGACCGCACTGTTTATCGGCCTTGGAACGACGCTGTTGTATTTATCGGCCCTCACCGGGCCGCTCCAATTGACGCTCATGGTTTTCTCGTCCGTATTCACGGCGGCGGCAGTGGTTGAATGCGGCATGACGCACGGTGTTTTGTGCTGGATCGGCACCTCGCTCCTTGGGCTTTTTATCGCGCCGGATAAGGGCGCCGCCCTCTGCTATGCGGCTTTTCTGGGCTGGTATCCCTTGGCGAAAAGCCTGACGGAGCGGATCGGGAAGCGGTTTTTTGAATATATCATCAAATTTATCCTTGCAAGTATTATAATTGTGTTGTATATCTTCGTCCTGCAGCGCATTCTGGCGACAGATATAGATGAATCGATCGTGGAACTCTCCATACCCGCCGCCTTCCTGTTTTTTTATTTGGCGTTTGCCTTATACGACACTTTTTTGACCTTGGCCATTAAAGCTTATTTAAAACGGATCTCAAAATACAAAAACAGACGGTAAAGAGGGAACGGCATGTTAAAAAGCATGACAGGCTATGGAAGCGCTAGGGGGCTTTCCGGCGGGATGCGGGTTTCTGTGGAGCTTCGCAGCGTCAATAATCGGTTTCTGGATTGCTCCGTCCGGCTGCCGAGGCTTTATCTGTTCGCGGAGGAGGCTGTCAAGGCCGGTGTGCAGAAGGCCATATCCCGGGGCAAGGTGGACGTGTATGTTCGGGTTGACAGCACCGATGCGGCGCAGGTATCTGTCCGGGTGAACCGGCCGCTGGCAAGGGCATATACCCAGGCAATCCAGGAGCTGGCGGAGGTGTGCGGCGCGTCGGCGGATTTTGCGGCGATGGATTTGGCCCGGGTGCCGGATGTGCTGGAAATCGAAAAGCAGGAGCCGGACACGGAAGCCTTTGCCAAGGTGCTAAATGAGATTCTGGACGAGGCGCTTAGCGGATTTGACCGGATGCGGCGCCGGGAAGGGGAGAAGCTCGGCGCCGACATTCAGGCCCGGCTGCAGCGGATTGAGGCCCTTACGGAGCAGCTTGCGGCCCGGTCGCCGGAGACGGTGGAGGCGTACAGGAACAAGCTGCAGGAGCGTATGAGGGAGATTCTGGCGGATCGGAGCCTGGACGAGGGCCGGATTTTGCAGGAGGCGGCGATTTTCGCCGACCGGGTCAGCGTCCATGAGGAGACGACGCGGATTAGAAGCCATTTGTCCCAGCTTTGGCTCCTCCTGCAGGAGGGCGGGCCGGTGGGCAGAAAACTGGACTTTCTATTGCAGGAGCTGGGCAGGGAGGCCAACACGGTAGGCGCCAAGGCGAGTGATGGACAGATGGCCGCGCTTGTTATCGAGCTGAAGGCGGAAATTGAAAAAATCCGAGAACAGATACAGAACATCGAATAAGATTTCAAGGCAAGGAGCATTGTATGAAACTGATCAATATCGGCTTTGGCAGTATGATTTCTTCCGGCCGCCTCGTGGCGGTGGTAAGTCCTGACTCGGCGCCGATCAAACGCATCATTTCGGAAGCCCGCGGGAACGGCACACTGATCGACGCCACCTTTGGCCGCCGCACCCGCGCCGTCCTGATTATGGACAGCGGGCACATTATTCTTTCCGCCCTTCTGACGGAGACGGTGGCGGGTAGAGTGGCGGGAAAGCAGCCGACGGAGCAGGAGGAGGACCTGGATGACGCGCGCTGAGGGGAAGCTTTTTATTGTTTCCGGCCCTTCCGGGGCAGGAAAAAGTACAGTGCTGAAAACCATGATGGAACGTCTGCCAAACGCTTATTTTTCCATATCTGTGACCACAAGGGAAATGCGGCCCGGCGAGGTAGACGGCGTACACTACCACTTCATTTCCCGCGAGGCGTTCGCGGAGCTTGAAGCCCGGGGCGAGCTGCTGGAGTCGGCCCGGTATGTGGGGAACGATTATGGAACGCCGCTGGGTCCGATCCGAGAGAAACTGAAGGCGGGCTGTCACGTCTTTCTGGACATTGAGGTGCAGGGCGCAAAGCAGGTTTTGGCGAAAATGAAGACGGCGGTTTCCATCTTTATCGCACCGCCCGGCGTCAGCGCCCTGGAGGAGCGGCTGCGGCGCCGCGGTACGGACAGCGAGGAGTGGATCCGCCGCCGGGTCGAAGCGGCCCGGCTTGAGTATGCGCAGGCGTCCTTGTATGACTATATCGTGATTAACGATTCAATTGAAACGGCCGTCGGGGAGCTGCTCGCCATCGTAACGGCGGAGGGCTGCCGGGCGGAAAATCGGGTGCATCTGTTATAATAGGCCGTGTCAGGCCGAGTTTTATTAAAAGTGAGGTATAAAGGGAATGCTTTATCCATCCATGGCACAGCTATTGGAAAAGGTGAACAGCAGGTATTTATTAGTGAATGTTGTGTCCCGGCGCGCGCGGGAGATTGCGCAGGAGGCGGAGGAAAACGACGATATCCTGGAAAAGAAGCCGGTCTCGCTGGCCATTGAGGATATTGCGGAGGAGCGGCTTCAAATTGAGATCAACTGACGGCTTTTACCGGCGCTCCAAGCTTTACCGGGCCGAACCGGCCCGGCGGCGTCCGGCGCGATTGAGGGGGGCTGCGTATGGAGACGGTCGCGAAGATCGCGGTGAAGGCGGCTGTTTTTTCAATAGACAAGCCTTATGACTACCAGATTCCGCCGAGCCTGCTGGACCGGGTTTGCCCCGGCGTCCGGGTGGTGGTACCCTTTGGACGGGGGAACCGGCGGAGTGAGGGCTTTGTTCTGGCCCTGGCCGAGCGGGACGGGCGGATGCGGCTGAAACCGATTGACAAGGTTCTGGACGCAGAGCCCGTCCTGTCGGAAAAGCAGATTAAGCTGGGCATTTGGATGCACAGGCGTTTTTTTTGCACTGTGTACAGCGCGCTGCGGGCCATGCTTCCAGCCGGGATCTGGTATAAGCTGGAGCACCGATACTGTGTCGCGCCCGGGCAAACCCGGGAGCGTGCCTATGAGGCGGCTGGAAAGTCCGTTCACGCGGCCTCCGTGCTGGATGCGCTGTACCGTGCGGGCGGGAAGATTGCCCTTCCGGCGCTGCAGTCGTCCCTGGGCGTCAGGGAGTCGGCAGTCGGCCTTCGCCGCCTGCTGGACGCGGGCGTCGTTTTGCAGGAAGTGGATGAGTCCAAGCGGGTGGGGGATATGCTGGTGCGAATGGCGCGCCTGAAAATCCCCGCGGAGGACGCATTGGTCCTTTCCGGGCAGAAGCGGAAAAGAGCGCCTCAGCAGGCGGCGGTGCTGGAGCTGCTTGCGGAGGTCGGGCAGGCGGACGTTCGAGATCTCCGGGCGGTTACCGGCGCTTCCGCAAAAACGGTGCGAAGCCTGATCAAGGACGGAATTTTGGAGGAGGAAGCGCGGGAGGCATTCAGAGGGCCGGAGCGGCAGGCGGCCGCGGGGCCGCCGCCCACCGTGCTGACGGGGGAGCAGTCACGGGCCTGCGAGGGGCTGGTGGCGCTTCTGAAAACAGGACGGGCCGCCGCGGCCCTGCTTCACGGCGTTACCGGCAGCGGGAAAACCGCCGTTTATATCCGGCTGATCGACACGGCGATGGAGCAGGGACGATCCGCACTGATTCTGGTTCCTGAAATATCCTTGACCCCCCAAATGACCGGCGTTTTTATTGCAAAATTCGGTGACAGGGTGGCGGTTTTACACAGTGCCCTTGCTATGGGAGAGCGGTACGACGAGTGGAAGCGGATCCGGAGCGGGCAGGTGCGGGTGGTTGTCGGCACCCGATCGGCCGTTTTCGCGCCCTTGGAAGACCTGGGCCTGGTCATCATGGACGAGGAACAGGAGCATACCTATAAATCGGATAATGTGCCGAGGTATCATACCCGGGACGTGGCAAAATACCGATGCGGCCAGAGCGGCGCGCTGTTGTTGCTGGGCTCCGCTACGCCATCGGTGGAGAGTATGTACAGTGCCCAAGCCGGTGCGTATCATTATTTCACATTGGAGACAAGATATAACCGGATGGAGCTGCCGGATGTGCGAATCGTGGACATGAAGACAAATCTCCGTCAGGGCGGGAGCCAGCTGATCAGCCGGACGCTGGAGGAGGAAATTTCCAAAAATCTGGAGTCGGGCCGGCAGTCGATTCTTTTTCTGAACAGGAGGGGGACAAGCGGCAGCCTGATCTGCGGCGAGTGCGGATTTGTGCACCGGTGCCGCCGGTGCAGCGTGAGTCTGACCTACCATGGGGTGAACGAGCGCCTGCTGTGCCATTACTGCGGCTATTCGGAGAAAAAGGGCGATGCCTGTCCGGAATGCGGCGGGATCATGAAGCAGGTGGGCGCCGGAACCCAAAAGGCGGAGCAGGAGCTAAAAGCCTTGTTTCCGGATGCTGCGCTGCTGCGTATGGATACGGATACAGTGACGGGCAGCCATTCCCATGAGGAGATCCTGCATAGGTTTGAAGCAGAGAAAATTCCAATCTTGGTGGGGACGCAGATGGTTACAAAGGGGCTGGACTTTGAAGCGGTGACGCTTGTCGGCGTCCTGGCCGCCGACGAGGCCCTTTACGCCGGGGATTACCGCGCCCAGGAGCGGGCCTTTTCCCTGATTACCCAGGTGGTCGGGCGGGCGGGGCGCGGCCGGGAGCGCGGCCGGGCTGTCATTCAGACCTACACGCCCGACCATGAGGTCATCCGGCTGGCGGCAAAGCAGGACTATTATGGCTTTTACCAACGGGAAATCGAGCTGCGGCGTGTGCAGGAGTGCCCGCCCGCGCGAGACCTGATCGCGGTAATCGCGTCGGGCCTGAACGAGTCCGCCGTCCTACAGTGCTGTGTTACGCTGAAGCAAGCCCTGGCTTCCTATCTGAAGGATACGCAGGAGGCGCGGGTGCTGGGCCCGGCGCCCCACACGATTGTGCGGCTCAATAATCGCTACCGGTATCGCGTCACCCTTCGCTGCCGGAATAATAAAATGATACGAGACCTGATCGCCCATGTGATCAGAAAGGTATCCGAAAAAAAAGAATATCGGGGCGTGACCATCTACGCGGACATTGACCCCATGGACTGAAGCGTGAAACGGCGCGGGAACGAGCGTAAAAATATTACGCTTCTCGGCTCTTTGCTAAAAACCGCCAAATTGTGCGAGAATACGCGAAAAATGTTTCTTTTGGTTCTTGTTCTTTTTCAAAAGAAAACGAACAGGGAGGAGATTTAGATATGGCATTACGAAATATAATCAAAGAAGGCGACCCGATCCTATTGAAAAAGAGCCGTCCGGTGACGGCATTTAATGAACGGCTGCATATCCTCATTGACGATATGCGGGAAACCTTATTGAACGCGGAGGGCATCGGGCTGGCCGCGCCCCAGGTGGGCGTTTTGCGGCGCGTTGTCCTTGTTCGGGATGTGTCCCGGCAGGATCGTCCTCCGAGGGAGCAAATCATTGAGCTTGTGAACCCGGAAATCGTCACACAGGAAGGACAGCAGTCCGGCGGAGAGGGCTGTCTCAGTCTGCCGGGCATCATGGGGATTGTAAAGCGGCCCATGTATGTACGGGTAAAGGCCCAGGACCGGTACGGAGGGCAATTTGAGGTCCGGGGAGAGGGACTCATCGCCCGGGCGTTTTGTCACGAGCTGGACCATCTGGAGGGACAACTGTTTACCCGGCTGGCCGAGGAGCTGTTCCATGTCGACGAGTCGGACGGCGGACGGACTGTGGAAAGAAAGCGGGCGGAGAGGAGATAGCACGGTGCGGATTCTGTTTATGGGTACGCCCCAGTTTGCCTGTTCGGCCCTTGCGCGGCTGTATGCGGACGGGTACGACCTCTGCGGCGTATTCACCCAGCCGGATAAGGCGAGGGACAGAGGACAGCGGCTCGCGGAATCGCCTGTCAAGAAGCTGGCAAGGCAAATGAGGACGCCGGTATATCAGCCGGCGTCCCTGCGGGACGGACAGGCGACGGAGGTCATCCGGGGCCTTGCCCCGGAGCTGATCGTTGTGGCGGCTTACGGAAAGCTGCTGCCCAAGGAAATATTGACCCTTCCGCGCCTGGGCTGCGTTAATATCCACGGCTCCCTGCTGCCAAAATACCGGGGCGCGGCCCCTGTCCAATGGGCCGTTTTGAATGGGGAACCGGAAACAGGCGTCACGCTCATGCACATGGCGGAGGCGATGGACGCCGGGGACATAATCGCGGCGCGGAAAACGTCAATCGGGGAGACGGAGACGGCGGGGGCGCTGATGGAGCGGCTGGCGGAGATCGGCGCGGCGCTTTTATCGGAGACGCTGCCCCGCATTGCCGACAAAACTGCGGGCCGGACGCCCCAGGACGAGCAGGCGGCTACCTACGCGCCGTCCCTTTCCAAGGATATGGCGGTTATCGACTGGACAAAAAACGGGACGGAAATTCTGAATCAAATCAGGGGCCTGAACCCCTGGCCGATGGCGATAGCCCAAATCGGGGACAAGCGGTTTAAGGTGTTCGAGGCAGTGAAAACGGCGCGCATCGAAAAAGCCTGCGGGGAAGTCGTGTCCGCCGGGGAAAACGGCCTGGAAATCGCCTGCGGCGACGGGACAGTCGTGATATTGGAGTTGCAGGCGCCGGGGAAAAAGCGAATGAAGGCGGCGGACTACCTGCGGGGCAACCCATTGCGACAGGAGAAATAAATGGGAATGGAAATGGCGGACTCAGCGAGACTGGCCGCGGCCAAGACGCTTGCGGCGTGCAGGAAAAGGGGGGCGTGGTCGGACGCGTTTTTGAATAACCAGATTGAAACTCGAAAGCTGGGCAAACGGGACGCGGCCCTGGCGACGAAGCTGTGTTACGGCGTATTGCAAAATAAGACGCTCTGTGATTTTTATATTTCCCAATTTTGCCCCTTGGGTAAGCTGGAGCCGCTGGTTCTGGATGTTTTGCGCTTGTCCGTCTATCAGATGGTGTTTCTTACGAAAATACCGCCCCACGCGGTGGTACACGAGGGTGTGGAGCTGGTAAAGGCACTGACAGGGCGGCGGGCGGCGGGCCTTGTAAACGCCGTTCTGCGGAAAATTGCCGCCGAAAAGGATCACCTTCCGGAGCCGCCCCGAGGAAGCGAGGCCGAGTACCTGTCAATCAAATACAGTCATCCCGAATGGCTGGCGGAGGCGTTTATTGGCGACTTGGGCGCGGCGGGCGCGGCGGCGCTGCTTTCGGAAAACAACCGGGAGCCGCCGCTGACCGCCCAGGTGAACACGCAAAAAACCGACCTTCCCGCGCTGCTGGCGCGGCTGGAGCGGGAAGGGGTGGCGGCCCGGCCCCATCCCTGGCTTCCCGATGCCGTGACACTAACGGGCGCAGGGAATCTGGAAGCGCTTCCCGCCTTTCGGGACGGGCTGTTCTATATCCAAGACGCGGCGGCCCGATGCGCCGTTTTGGCGGCGGATTTGCGGCCCGGAGATCAGGTTCTGGACGCCTGCGCCGCCCCGGGCGGGAAAAGCTTTGCCGCTGCCATACAAATGAACAATACCGGTCGCATCCTGGCCTGTGATATCCATGAGAAAAAGCTGACCCGGCTGGAAGCGGGCCGGGACAGGCTAGGGCTTTCCATCATCGAAACGGCAGTGAAGGATACCGGACAGGCTTGGGCGGAACTGGAAAACGCTTTTGACGCGGTTCTGGCGGACGTACCCTGCTCCGGCTTCGGGGTAATCCGCAAGAAACCGGAAATCCGAGAAAAAAGCCGGGCGGATATTGAGCGGCTGCCGGAAATCCAGCTTGGAATTTTAAAAGCGGTGTCGGGCTATGTAAAGCCGGGCGGTACGCTGCTGTATTCCACATGTACGCTGCTGAGAGAGGAAAACGAGGACGTGATCCGGCGATTTTTGGCGCAAGCGCCCGGCTTTGCGCCGGAGGCGTTTACGCTGCCGGGGTCGGCCGGAGATGTAAAAACCGGAATGATTACGCTGTATCCGCATATTCATGAAACGGACGGGTTTTTTATATGCAAGCTGAAGAGAACCGACAGGATATAAAATCCATGCTCCCGGAGGAATTGGCCGCGGTGATGGCGGAGATGGGGGAGAAGCCCTACCGCGCCGGGCAGATTTTTGCATGGCTCAACCGAGGCGTGAGAAGCTTTGACGAGATGACGAACCTGTCAAAGCACTTTCGGGAGAAGCTGTCCCGGGCCTTTTTCATTACCAGCCCCAAGGTGGCCAGCAGGCAGGAATCCCAGCTTGACGGGACGATCAAATTCCTGTGGGCGATGGGAGACGGCAGTATGATCGAGAGCGTTGTCATGCGCTACCGGTACGGAAACACGGTCTGCATCTCGTCCCAGGTGGGCTGCCGGATGGGATGCCGCTTCTGCGCCTCCACCCTCGGCGGACTTACCCGGAACCTGACCCCCGCCGAGCTGCTTGATCAGGTGCTGTTCTCCCAAAATGAAGCCGGCCTGAAAATTTCCAACATTGTCCTCATGGGAATCGGGGAGCCGCTGGACAATTTTGAAAATGTAATGCAGTTTTTAAAACTGGTTAGCCATCCGGACGGTTTGGGTATCGGGATGCGGCGAATTACCCTCTCAACCTGCGGGCTAACAGAAATCATTGACAAAATGGGCTCTTATGGCTTACAATTAACCCTATCGGTTTCCCTGCACGCCCCGGACGACGCGACCCGCTCCCGGCTGATGCCGGTGAACAGGATCAGCGGGATCGGTCCCCTAATGGAAGCCTGCGGGCGTTATTTCAAAAGCACCGGACGCCGAGTGTCCTTTGAATACGCAATGATCGACGGCGTGAATGACACACCGGCCCACGCCGCGCGGCTGGCGGCGCTTGTAAAGCCTGCGGGCGGACATGTGAACCTGATTCCGCTGAACCCTGTGGAGGAGCGGGGGCTGCGTCCCAGTGAAAAGGAGACGGTATCGAATTTCGCGGAAGTGCTGAGGCAAAGCGGCGTGGGCGTAACAGTTCGCAGGCGCTTGGGGCGCGATATCGACGCGGCCTGCGGCCAGCTTCGGCAAAAGCGCGCCGAAGCCCCTTTGATCGGAGGAGAAGCATGAACGGGTATGGACGGACGGACAAGGGGATGGTACGTCAGGAAAATCAGGATGCCTTCCACATTCAATTGTCAAAGGAAGGAGATCGGGGCCTGTTTCTTGTCTGTGACGGGATGGGCGGCGCCAAGGCAGGCGGCGTGGCAAGCCGTCTGGCAGCGGAAGCGTTTGCGAAGTCCGTGCGCGCGAATTTCCTTGTCGTGGAGCGGGAGGACGCCTTGTGCGAATGCCTGCGCCTAGCCGCAAGCTCCGCCAATGAGGCCGTGTATATGCTGGCGTGCGCCGATCCCTCCTACAAGGGCATGGGCACGACCCTTGTGGGCGCCCTTGCGGTGGGCGAAAACGTGGCCCTTATCAACGTGGGGGACAGCAGGGCCTACCACGTGAAGGACGGCGGCATATTCCAGATTACCCGGGATCACTCCGTCGTGGAGGACATGATCCTGCGGGGCGACATCACCAGGGAGGAAGCGCAGAGCCACCCGAACAAGAACCTGATCACCCGCGCCATCGGCACGGAGGCCTTTGTTCGGGCGGATACATTTACGATCAAGCTGCGACGCGGGGAAAAGCTTTTGCTTTGTACTGACGGGCTTACCAATGTTGTGGAGGATCAGGAGATTTTAGAGGAGCTGGGCTATCAATACGGGCCGGATAAGCATTGTGAAATGCTGCTCCATCTGGCGATCGCAAAGGGCGCGCCCGATAACGTGACAGTCCTGCTGATCGAAGCCTGAGCAAAGGACCGGTTTGAATTTTTTTAAACTGGCGCCGACAAAACCGGAGGTTTTTACCATATGGACAAATTTGTGGGAATGATGCTGGATAACAGATATGAAATACTCGAGGTGATCGGCACCGGCGGTATGGCTGTTGTCTATAAGGCGCGTGACCAACGTCTGAACCGGCTTGTGGCCATAAAGATCCTCAAGGAGGAGCTCGCCCTGGACGCGGACTTCAGACGCCGCTTTCATACCGAATCTCAGGCGGTTGCGATGATGTCCCACCCTAATATCGTGGCCGTGTATGACGTGAGCCGGACAGGCGACGTGGAATACATTGTTATGGAGCTGATCGAGGGCATCACGCTGAAGCAGTACATGAATCGGAAAGGGCAGCTGAACTGGAAGGAATCTCTGCATTTTTCCATTCAGATCACAAAGGCACTGAGCCACGCCCACAGCCGCGGTATCATTCACCGGGATATCAAGCCCCATAACATCATGATACTAAAGGATGGGAGCATCAAGGTAGCCGATTTTGGGATTGCCCGGCTCCAAGGCGGGCAATCCTCGACACTGACCCAGGAAACGCTGGGCTCCGTCCACTACATTTCGCCGGAGCAGGCGAAAGGCGGCCACATTGATGCCCGTTCCGATTTGTATTCCGTCGGCGTTGTCCTTTATGAAATGCTGACCAGCAAGCTGCCATTTGAGGGAGACTCGCCGGTATCCGTCGCGATCCAGCATATCAGCGCCATCCCCCTGCGCCCCCGGGAATTGAATCCGATGATTCCCAAGGGGCTTGAAGCGATTACAATGCGCGCCATGAATCCGGACCTGGAGGCCCGGTACCAGTCTGCAGACGAAGTCTTGCATGATTTGGAGGAATTTCGAAAGAATCCGGAGCAAAGCTTTCCCGCTCCGGCGGCGGAAGCCGACGTCTCGTCCGATTTCATTCCGATGACGCCCCCGCCTGCGCCCACACGGCGGACGGAGGCCCCCGTCGTGCGGCAGGCCCCGCCAAAGAAGCGTAACAATGAGATGTCCAGGGAGGACTACCGGAAGCGGAAGCAGAAGTCCCGCAATGTATCAACCTGGCTGGGCGTCCTGTGCGTGTTCGTCTTGATCATTGCCCTTGTTGTGTTTATGTGGAATTTTGTGCTGAAGGATATTATAACCCCCCAAAATGACAGGGTCACCGTGGAGGGGTTTGTCGGGAAGCTGCGAAGCCAGGTTGAGGGCAGCGAATATGAGGATATTTACAGCTTTACATGGGAGGAAAAAGAGAGCGCGGAGCCGGCGGGCACCATCATTGATCAGGACCCGACGGAAGGCCGGAGCCGAGTGCCGGACGAAAGAGGGCTTGTCTCCGTTACGTTGACGGTTAGCACCGGCGAGGAAGACCCGATCACCATGCCGAATGTGTATAATCTCAGCGAAGGCAACGCAAGGACGATTTTGAACAGTTTGCTGTTAAACCTGCAAATCGACGTGCAGGAGGTGTCCGATGACAGCGTCACGGAGGGCTATGTCGTCCGTACGATCCCGGCGGAGGGCTCGTCACTCAAGAAGGGAGATACGGTCTATCTCCTTATCAGCTCCGGGCCGAAGACAAAAATGGTGGAGGTGCCGGATTTTTACGGTTACTCCCTCTCGAAAGCCCGGGAGGTTATCGACCTGAACAACCTGACCTACGGCACGACCAAGGAGGAATACAGCGAAACCGCAGCGGCCGGAACCGTGATCGGGCAGAGCATTGCGCATGGTACGTCCGTGTCGGAGAAAACGGAGATTATCCTAACCATTTCCTTAGGGCCGGCGCCGACGCCGGAGCCGAGTGAGACGCCGACGCCGTCGCCCACACCCACACCCACGCCTTCGCCTTCTCCCACGCCGTCGCCCACGCCTTCTCCGTCGCCCACGCCGGATCCGCCCCTGACGGAGCCGATTGATTAAGGATGATGGAGGAAGGGAAGATCATAAAAGCCCTCAGCGGATTTTACTATGTGGACACGGGCAAGGCCGCGCCTTTGGTCTGCCGCGCAAGGGGGAAATTCCGAAAGGAAAAGCTAACGCCCCTTGTGGGGGATCGGGTATATGTCACCGCCACGGAGGACGGACGCGGGGTGCTGGAGACGCTTTTGCCCCGCCGGAATGTTTTTGTGCGCCCGCCTGTGGCCAATATCGACTGTATGCTGATTCTGGGCGCCGGCGTGAACCCTGTCACGGATCCCTTTTTGATCGATAGGGTTACGGCCATTGCCGCCCGGAATGACTGCGAAGCGGTCATTTGCATCAGCAAAAGCGACCTGAACACGGCGGACAGCCTTTATGAAACCTACAGAAAAGCGGGCTATCCAACCATACGGACAAGCATCGTTTCCGGGGAAGGAATTGAAGCCCTGCGGTCCGTCATTGCGGGCAAGGTCTGCGCATTTGTGGGCAATTCCGGCGTGGGAAAGTCCAGCCTGCTGACGGCGATGGAGCCGGGGTTTGCCATCCCCACCGCGCCCGTCAGTGAAAAGCTGGGACGGGGGCGGCATACCACCCGCCACGTGGAGCTGTACCCCCTCTCAAACGGCGCCTTTGTGGCAGATACGCCCGGCTTTTCCTCTTTTGACGCGGAACGGATGGAGCTGGGCCCTAAGGAGGAGCTCCAATACCTGTTCCCGGAATTTTTGCCTTATTTGGAAAGCTGCCGCTTCCGGAACTGCGCCCATATTTCGGAAAAGGAGTGCGGCGTGCTGGCGGCGCTGGCGGCGGGAGAGCTCAGTCCGTCCCGGCACGCAAGCTACGTCCGGCTGTATCAGCAAATCAAGGAACAGAAGGAATGGGAAAAGAAGCCACTGTCCAGATAACGCGCGGCGCGCCCCGGCATGATATGCCGGGGCTTTTTCTATGAGGATTTTTAAATTCCGGTACAAAAATGGCGGAAGCCGCGTATACTGTAATAAGCATTTGAAACGCGTCCATATCCGGCGTACCTTCGGAAAGGCGGTCCGGCATGGGGCACGAATGCGTATTGCAGAGGATGGGGAAAGGGGCGGATTCGGCTTGAGACGGCGCGGACGTGGTTGCGGAAAGGTGGGGTTTATTCTGGCCGTAATTGGGGCGCTGATCATTATTTCCCTGATTATGCCGGCTTGGTTCTGGTGGGTTGTGATTGGGTTTGCTCTTCTGATAGGCGGTATCTGTCTGATGAAACGATGATCCGCTTTAGGCGGAAGCGTGGAATGGAGGTGCGGGATGAAGGTCGTGGTGGTAAAATCGCCGAAAATGCTGCGGGGCATTTTGCGAAGAATTTTTCGGATAAAATAGAAAAACGCAGCGGTACAGGCGCCTCCGCCGACCCGCCGGAGCTTTTAAGAAGCACTGCTCCCGTCCGATTTCCGGGCCGGGGCGGCTGTGCAAAAAGCGCGGCGTCCGTCGGCGGAGGCGATATTTTTGCAGGCTTGTCATAATGCGGGGGCCTTTTCAATATACTCTAACTAGTAATACGCAGTGGATGCATGCCGCGCCCGAGCCGGCGCGGCGGCAAGCGATCAAGGAAGCAAGGAGAGATTCGATTTATGGAAGCGATGCTGCGATCAGATACCCTGCATTATCTGAAAAAAATACTGGATGTCAGCTTTACGCACGAAGAAACCGCCGAGACAATTGTGCCGGATTCCATGCCGGACATTTTAGAGATCGTGAATACGGCGGGCATGGTGGTTATGCGCAGTAAAGAGACGGACACAGGAAGGGTCGGCGTGTCGGGAACGGTTCGGGCAGCCGTGCTCTACAGGCCGGACGGCGCGGAGCGGCTGCAGAAGCTGGAGCTGAATATCCCCTTTTCTGCGGAGACGGAAGCGCCGGCTGCGACGCCGGACAGCAAGCTGCTTGTCAGCCTGCGCCTGGGAAGCATCGACGCAAGAACCCTCAACTCCCGGAAAACGCTTGTGCGGGCGGACGTGCTGGTGGAGATGCTTGCCTATGAGCCGGAAAGCCTGATCGGCTATCCGGATCTGGAGCCGGGGGCGTCCCCCGATATCCAGCTGCTGCGCAACAGCGTACCCATGACGCTGACAACCCAGGTGCAGGAGAAAACCTTTGTCCTGTCTGATGAATTTGTGCTCCCTGCGGGTCATCCTCCAATTGAGGAAATGCTGCGCGCCGGTGTTCAGTTGGAAACGGAGGATGTAAAAACCGTAGGAAACAAATTGATTTTCAAGGGTCTTGCCACCGTGCGGCTGCTGTATATCGGAAAAACGGAGACAGAGCCGGTGGCAGCGGAGTTCACGGCCTCCTTTTCTCAGATCATGGAAATGAATGGGGAAGAGGACACGCTGGAGCAGGATGTACGCGTGACGCTGACGAACCTGTATGTGGAATACGAAAACAGCGCCGTGGCAGAGAATACGACCATTTCGGTGGAACTGCATATGGCAGCCCAGGCCAGAGTTCGAAAAACCGTGGAGCTGTGGTACATAGCGGACACCTATATGGCGGCCTTCAATCTGACGGAGGCGCGTGGACAACTGGAGGCGGGCAGCGAGCTATCGCCCATCCGGCTGGACACGGAGCTGCGGGAGCGGGTCGAGTTTGCCGAGGGCATCCGTAAAATCATCGACTTAGGCGCGACAGTCGGGACGGTTACCGCCAACCCGGGGGAAGCGGACAGGACGCTGCGGGCAAACATCTGGGTTTCCGCCCTGGTGGAGACGGACGACGGCAGAACCGTCGGGATCACGAAACGACTTGAGGCGACGGCGACAGTACAGGAAGCGCCGGATACCGTGTACAGCGCCGACGCGTCGATTGGAAATGGCTTGACTGCCGTGCCGGTGGGAGACGGGCTTGAGCTGCGGGTGCCAGTGCGGTTCGGTCTGCGGCCGGTTCGGAAGGTTGGACTGTCTGTCGTTACGGGCATAACCTGGGACGCGGAGCAGGAGAAGGATCTGTCGTCGCTGCCCTCCGTAACAGTTTACCGAGCGATGGAGGGAGAGAGCTTTTGGCAGCTGGCGAAAAAATATGCCTCCACGGAGGAGCTGATTCGTCTGGCAAACGGTATGGAGGAGGGGCAGCCCCAGCCGGGGCAGCTGTTTATTATTCCAAAGCGGAGATAGGGGCCGCGGCGGGGATGTCTGCGAGAAGCCGGAGGAGACATCCCCGCCGCCAGACTGCCGGAAGGACGGCGGCACCGAATTGCGCCGGTCATAAAGTGGGACAGGCATTCATATCGCCTCGACGATAGAATGCAGCATCGGAAGCAAGGCATACATAGGAGGATACCGCCATGAAGGATACATACTACCGGATTGCCCGGTTCGACGGCGCGGTGGAGCTGCTGCCGCAGTCGATCCGGGGCGCCGCCCGATTTTTGGACGAGCGTGACAAGGAGCAGGCGGAGGAGCTGCGCCTGCGGTCGGGGCACATCCCCACCGTACTGCTTCCTTCCGGGGAAAAGGAGTTGGGCGGCGGCGCGGTGACGCAAAAGGAGCTGCACGGCGTGTTGGAAATCGCCTCCGGCGCGTCGGTTCATACCGTCCGGGAATGCATTCGGAACGGATTTGTCACCGCCAAGGGGGGCTATCGGATCGGGGTTTGCGGAAGCGCCATTCTTAGGGAAGGCGCGATTACAGGCTTTCGGGACATTTCCTCTGTGGCAATCCGAATCGTGAAGGAAATCCGGGGGGCTGCCGATTCGGTTATGGATCAGCTGACCGGGTCGGACGGAAGTATTGCCGCCACGCTGATTGTATCGCCTCCCGGTGCGGGGAAGACCACGCTGCTCAGGGATATTATCCGCCAGCTTTCTGAACGGGGCGTCCGGGTGGCGGTGGCGGACGAGCGGGGCGAGCTTGCCGGGATGCTGGGCGGCGTGCCGCAAATGGACATTGGAGCCCGGTGCGACGTTTTGGACGGCTGTCCAAAGGCGGAGGCGGTGCTCATGCTGCTCCGGGCAATGAACCCCCAGATCATTGCCGTAGACGAAATTACCGATCCAAGAGACGCGGCGGCCCTGAGCAGCGCCGTACACTGCGGCGTTTCCCTGCTGGCCACGGCCCATGGGGAAAGCATAGCGGATTTGCGGCAAAAGCCCTTATATCGGGACGCGCTTCAAGCAGGGTTGTTCCGAAAAATCATCCTTATCCGGCGGCAGGCACGCGGGCGCGCGTACCAGGTTATGGATGTGGAGGCAGAAATATGTACCGGGTCATAGGCGCGCTCCTGATCGTGGTTTGTACAGCTGTACTGGGATTTGGCGGCGTCTTGCGGCTAGGGCGGCGCGTCCGGAATCTCACCGGGCTTGTCAGCGCCCTGGAGATCATGAAGGGGGAAATCTGCGAAAGACTGACGCCGATGCCGGAGCTGTTTGAGTTGCTGGCCGGTACGATGGAGGGACCTGTGGCCGGCTTGTTTCAGGCATGTGGCGAGCAGATGACAACCCTGGGAGAGAGCTCCATGTATTTGATCTGGAAATCCGCGGTTCGTTCAGCGGAAGAATTGGAACTGTCGGAACAGGAAGCCAGGACGCTGACCGAAGTGGGACATGTACTGGGACGCTATGACGCGGAGGAGCAAAGGACCGCGATTTCCTTCGCGATTCGGCGAATGGAAGGCTGTCTCCATCGTGCGGAGGAGGAAAAACGCGCCCAGACCAAGGTGCGCGCGGCCCTGGGCGTGACCGCCGGCTTGTTCGTGGTCATTATCCTTCTGTAACGGAACTCCTTCCCGCCGAAGGGCGGATACATCATACGGGGCGGTGTGAAACGCGGTGAATGTGGATTTAATCTTTAAAATAGCGGCGGTCGGGATCCTTGTAGCTGTGCTGAACCTGCTGCTGTCCCGTTCCGGGCGGGAGGAGCAGGCACTCATGACAACGATTGCGGGGTTGATTGTCGTGCTGGTCGTCATTGTACAGGAAATCAGTGAGCTGTTCGAGCTGATCAAGGGCCTGTTTGGCTTTTAATGATGGATGTTTTGATAAAAACGGTGGTACTTGGCCTTGTGGGGGCGGTTCTCTGCCTGGTGGTCAAAAAGGCCAATCCGGAAATCGCGCTCCTTTTGGCTTTGGGTGTGGCCCTGGTGCTTACCGCCTACGGACTGGGGATCGTGGAATCGGTAACGGAGTTTATCCGGCTGATCGGGTCGGCTTCCGGCCTGTCCGCGGCCATCCTGTCGCCGGTTTTGAAAACGGTGGGGATCGGGATTTTGACAAGGCTGGCGTCGGATATCTGCAAGGATGCGGGACAGGCCGCCATTGCGTCCTCGGTGGAGCTGGCGGGAACGGCTTCCGCCCTTTATGTGGCGCTGCCACTGTTCCGAACCGTATTTGAAATGATCGAGGGGCTGCTGTTATGATTCGGTTGCTTCCAAGAATGCTTTTTCTGATTGCGCTTGTGCTTCTGCTGGGCGTACCCGCGGCGGCGGAGCCTTTGGTCACCGATGCGTACGGTGCGGCGCTGGAGCAGGCGGATGCGCTGGGGCTGGACGGGCTGGTTGAGGCGCTGCCGGAGGAGGCCCGGAGCCTGATGGGCGAATACGGCAGCTTCAACGTCCCTGATTTTGGAGACGGCCTGTCCGGGGTGCTCGGGGCGGCGCTTAGCCAGGTGACCGGGATTTTCCGCGGCGCGCTCCGAAACGCGGCGCTTATTCTGGCTGTTGCCATTTTATGCGGCCTGGCGGGGAGCATCTGCGCGACCGAGATTCAGGGGAATGTGGTGACGGTGACGGGCGTTCTCGCAATCGCCGCGGTAACGGTAGGGAACCCCTCCGCCTTTATCGGGCTGGGCGGGCAGACCCTGTCCCAGATCAAGGATTTTGCGGGCGTATTGCTGCCGGTTATGGCGGCGGCCGGTGCGGCGGGGGGCGCCATAACCTCCGCCTCGGCCCAATATGCCGCTACGATGCTGTTTCTGGACGTGCTGCTGACCATCGCCGACCAGGTGATCATGCCGCTCGTCTATGCCTATATCGCGGTATCCGTTGGAAACGCGGCATTTGGCGGAGACGCGCTTCGGTCGGCGGCAGGCCTTTTGAAATGGATCGCAACGATCCTGTTAACCGGCATTGTAATTGTATTTGTCGCTTACCTGACGATTACCGGTGTTGTATCCGGGAGCACCGACGCGCTCACGACCAGAGTGGCAAAAACCGCCGTGGCCACGATTCTGCCTGTGGTGGGCGGTATCCTGACGGACGCGGCCTCCACGGTGGTGGCGGGTGCGGGAATTTTGCGGAATACGACGGGTGTGTTAGGGATGCTGGCGACAATTGCGATTTGTGCCATCCCGTTTCTGCGGCTTGGCGCGAGCTATCTGCTCTATAAGCTGGCGGCGGGACTGATGGCGCCGGTGGCGGATGCGCGGCTTGCCAGGCTGACGGCGGATATGAGCGGCGCGTTCGCCGTGGTTTTGGGTCTCGTGGGGGCGGGTGCGCTGATGCTCTTTATCACCCTGCTGTCCATGATAAAGATGGTGACCGGCCTATGACGGAGCTGCTTCGGAATTGGATTTTGGGAATTTGCGGCGTTTCCCTTATTACCGCCCTGGCTTTGAGCGTCCCCATGGACGGCAAGGTGCGCCGGGTGGCACGTTTGGTTTGCGGTATGGCCATGATCATTGCCCTTGTTCGCCCAGCCTTGGATTTCGACTATGCCGCCTATTCCCAATATTTGCAGTCGTATAAGCTGGATCTGGCAGAGGATGCCGGGGCGTTTGACGAAGTCAATGAAAGGCTGACAAGAAGTATCATACAAGAGGAAACGGCGGCATATATATGGGACAAAGCCGAAGAATTGGGACTTCCCCTGTCCGCCGTTTCAGTGAATTCGGAGCTGGCCGGAGACGGCGGATGGTACCCGTATGAGGCCTGGCTTGACGCAGGGGGACTGATCAGCACGGCGCTTTCCGATTACATGGAGGCGGAGCTGGGGATCCCGCGGGTACGGCAGTATTGGAGCGGCGTAGATGAATAAAGAAAACGATGAAAAATTCCGGAAGGGCGCCTCCTCGTTCATGCGATTCCTGAAAAACTATCAATATGTCCTGATTGTGCTGGCGGTGGGATTGATTCTCCTTTGCCTTCCGACGAACAGCGGAGGAACGGAGCAAGCGGCCGGAGATGAACCGGACGGTGCGGCGCCTACGTTTTCCCTGGAGGAACAGGAGGCCAAAATTGCCTCCGCGCTTTCGAAAATCAAAGGGGCGGGAACGGTGACGGTTGTGCTTAGCCTGAAAACGTCGATGGAACAGGAGGTGGCAATTGATGCGGACAGCAACGGGAACAAGGAGACGGTCACCGTTTCCACGGGCACGGGAACCCAATCCCCTGTGACGATCCGGTACATTTATCCGGTCTATCAGGGTGCGCTGATCGTGGCGGAAGGCGCGGAGAATCCGGGTATAAAGCTGGCGATAACGGAAGCGGTGGCGGCCCTGACCGGGCTTGGAACCGACAAGATATCCGTTTTCGGCGCGTAGGGCACTGTTTTGGAAAAGGGGAAACAGGTGAGTAATCCGAGCAATCGGAATCAATAGGAGGAAGAAATGAAAGTGTTTAAGCGAAATGCCGTGATCATAACCGTTCTGCTGTTTGTAGCCGTAGCAGTATATCTGAACTGGTCCTACAACAGGGGCCAGGAGCTCAGCGTGGATGCGAAGGTGACGGACGCGACGGTCACGGGGGACGGAAGCGGCGAGGCGACGCAGAGCCTGGAGAACGCCGAGCCGGACGCGGACAGCGGCAGCCTCTATTATGAGGAACACAGCGCCGGGGAATCCACCCTGGACGCGTCCGTGTCCGACTATTTTGATACGGCGCGCCTGACCCGTCAGCAGGCCAGGGACAGCGCCACGGCGACCCTGCAGGAAGCGGCGGCCATCGAAACAGCGTCACAAGAAGAGATTGACAGCGCTCTGAACGCCATCACGGTCATGGCCAACTACTCCATAAAGGAAGCCCAGATCGAGAGTATGCTAAAGGCAAAGGATTTCGAGGATTGCGTGGTCTTTATCAGCGGCGACAGCGTGACGGTTATCGTGCCCGCAGCCCAGGAGGGACTCGGTGAAGCGGCGGTCGCCCGGATTACGGAGACGGTTATTTCCGAGCTGAGCGTGTCGGCGGATCAAATCAAAATCACACCGGTTACCGCATGATTGGCAAGCTGAGTGGTCAGATAAGGCGGGCGGCGGACAGAGATTGCTCTGTCCGCCGCCCGCCTTGCTCTACAATGGGGACTGGTGGGAAAAATTCTCGGTCAGCCGTCCGCAGCAGGTTATCGGACAGGACTATTTCAAAAATCCCTTGATAATCTGCGCCTCCGCCTCCGACTGGGTTAGGCCCAGGGTCATCAGCTTCGTCAACTGCTCCCCGGCAATTCGGCCAATGGCCGCCTCATGGACCAGAGAAGCGTCTACGTGGGCCGCGGTAATTTCCGGAATGGCCTTCACCACGGCGTTGTCCATGATGATCGCGTCGCATTCGGTACGACCGCTGCAGGCAGACTTGCCGTCCATTTTGGACAGAAAGGTCTGAACGGAGTTTTCCTTTGCCACTGAGCGGGACACAATATGGGCCTTGCAGCCGTCTCCGGTCAGCAGCAGCTCGAACACGGTTTCGGCGGTCTGGCTCCCTTGGGTCAGCAGCTTCTCCCGCACCTGCAAATTCGCGCCCGGCCCCAGCTCGGCATAGGTGACCCGCCTGGTGGAATCCACCCCGCCGATCTGCGCGGTGTCCATTTTCATAAAGCTGTTTTCCTTTAAGTAGACGTTGGTTATCGGGTTCAATATCCGCGCGCCAGTGCCTTCTCCGGTGCCGTAGTGCTTTTCCTCATAGGTTACCCGGGCGTTTTTTTCCAGGTAAAAGGAATGGATGCCGTCGTGGCGGCTGGATTCCGCGCCGCCGGTATGGATGCCGCATCCGGCGACGATGGTGATCTCCGCGCCCTCGCCAATGTAAAAATCATTGATGACGCGCTCCTCAATGCCGCTCTCGCCGATGACCACCGGAATGTGCACGTGATCCCGCACCGTGCCGGGCGCCACGTGAAGCGACAGCCCATTGCCGTCGTCTCTGGGGACGATGTCAATGGCACCGGTGCTGCGACGCCCGATGCTCTTGCCGTCAACCCGGATGTTATACGCGCCCTCCGGCGCTTCCTCAATGCCCGCGACTGTTTTCAAGAGTTCTTTTTCAATCTGCTTCATGCCGGATTACCGCCTCCGTTTCTCGTTTATAGTATTCACAGCAGGCGTCCGTTCCAATGAGCCCGTCCAAATCGTCCGGAGACGCGTTTTCCGTCGCCACGCTGCCGCCCGCGATTACGATGAGCTGATCGGCGATGGAAAGAATGCGTTCCTGATGGGAAATGATGATGACTGCCCCCCTGGTGGCGTTTCGCATGTTTTTAAACACGTCGATCAGGCGGGAAAAGCTCCATAAATCAATCCCCGCCTCCGGCTCGTCAAACACGGAAAGCTTTGTCCCCCGTGCCAGCACCAGGGCAATTTCGATCCGCTTCATTTCTCCGCCGGACAGCCGCCCGTCCAGCTCCCTGCCGATATAATCCTGGGCGCAAAGCCCCACCTCCGACAAATAACGGCAGGAATCCTTGACGCTTAGCTGCGCGCCCGCGGCAAGGCAGATCATGTCGTGAACCGTCAGACCCTTAAAGCGCACCGGCTGCTGAAAGGCAAAGCCGATGCCCAGCCTGGCCCGCTCCGTAATCGACAATTGGGTAATATCCGTGCCGTCCAGGTAAATTTTGCCTGAGGTGGGCGTTTCGATCCCCATAATCAGCTTTGCCAGCGTGGATTTTCCGCCGCCGTTGGGCCCTGTAATGACCGTAAAGCCGTTATCGGGCACCGTAAGGGAGATATCGCGGACGATCTCTCTGCTCTGCTTGTCCGCTTTCACCGTAAAGGAAACATGCTCTAACAGTAACATAGCTCTTGCCTCGCAATTGAAAGGATAATCAAATTATAGTACAAATTTGAATTATTGCAAGGGAAATCGTTCTTCAAAGGCAAATTCATTCAAAATACGCGGGTTCAAATCCTAATTCATTGTCATTTTGGGAATACTATGCTATAATGACGGCAAACAAACCGAAAGGAAGTTGCGAAAATGGCTGACAGCAAAGGATATATTACCCGGGCGGAGGAGAAGGGAAGCGTCAATATTTCCGAGGACGTAATCGCCGCCATTGCGGCGGCCGCCGTTATTGAGGTGGAGGGCGTGGCGGGGTTTTCTACCTCCGTGGGCAATGAGATTGTAGAGTTTTTGGGGAAAAAGGGCACCGCCAAGGGCGCGTCCAAGGGCGTGAAAATCTCCACCCAGGACGACGTGATTACCATCGACGCGTATGTTATGATGCAGTACGGCGCGGTGCTCGCGGATACGGCCCGGGAGGTGCAGAACGCCGTCGCCTCGTCCGTAGAGGCTATGACGGGCGCTGTCGTAGCGTCCGTTAATGTCCACATTTGCGGCATTGCCTTTGAGAAAAAATAACCGAAGCGTTCCGTTAGGCGTTACGATCCGAAAAGCAAGCCGAAGCTTTATATGACAAGAACAACAAACCGGAGGGTTTTATGACAAGAACTGCGGCCAGGGAAATCGTTATGCACATCGCCTTTGGGATCGGCCTTCGGCCCGGCGGGGTGGAGGACGCGTTGGAGACGCTGCTGGACGAAGGCTATTACGAATCGCTGGCCCCGGAGGCCGATCCCTATAGCGCCTATCCCGACGAAAAGCAGTCGGCCTATATCCGAAGAGCCGCGCTGGGCGTTTATGAGCACGCGGCGGAGCTGGACGAGTATATTGAAAAGTACGCGAAAAACTGGCGTGTGGCGCGCATATCCCGGGTGGCGGTAGCTGTGCTGCGCCTTGCCATGTTTGAGGTGCTGTACATGCCGGAGATTCCTGACGCCGCCGCCATCAACGAGGCGGTGGAGCTGATGAAAAAGTACGAGGATCAGGAGACGGTCTCCTTTGTTAACGGCATATTGGGCAGCTTTATCCGGGGCGAGACGGATTTTCCCGCCCCCTGATCAGGCTGTGAAAGGCAGACGATAGATGGAACAGGAAATCTTCAGCGTATCGGAATTGAATCAGCGAATCAAGGCCCTTCTGGACGGAGAGCCGGCCCTTCAGAACCTGTACGTGGCAGGTGAGCTTTCCAACTATAAGACGTACCCCTCCGGGCACCACTACTTCACCCTGAAGGACGCGGAATGCGCCCTTCGGTGCGTCATGTTCAAAAGTAGCGCCGCCCGTTTGGTGTTCCGTCCTGAAAACGGGATGAAGGTGGTGGCCCGGGGCAGGGTGACGGTCTTTCCCCGGGACGGGGCGTATCAGCTGTACTGCACGGAGCTGATCCCCCATGGCGCAGGTGATCTGCACATCGCCTTTGAGCAGCTGAAGCAAAAGCTCCACGGGGAGGGGCTGTTTGACCCGGTACATAAGAAACCGATTCCCCGGTATCCCGCCGAAATCGCCCTGATTACCTCCGGCGCGGGGGCGGCTGTCCGGGATATGATCCGGGTGCTTGGCGCCAGGTGGCCCTTGGCGAAGGTCGTCGTTCTGCCGGTCCGGGTTCAGGGGGCGGAGGCGCCTTTGGAGCTGGTGGGGGCCATCCGCTACGCAAACCGGTATCAGGTGGCGGATTTGATCATTACGGGACGGGGCGGCGGCTCCATAGAGGATTTATGGGCCTTTAACGATGAACGGGTGGCCCGGGCAATTTTTGACTCGCAGATTCCAATCATTTCCGCCGTGGGCCACGAGCCGGATGTGACCATTGCGGATTATGTGGCGGATCTGCGGGCCGCAACCCCCTCAAACGCCGCAGAGCTGGCCGTACCGGATGTCCGAGAGCTGGAGGAAAGCCTTGGGACCGGGCTGGCCCGGCTGGAGCAGGCCGTGAAGCGGCGGCTGGACATGGAGCGGAGGCGGCTTGCCGACTTAGCGTCGAAGCGGGTGCTGACAAGCCCGGCCAACTATATCGAGGACCGGAAAATCGTACTGGATCATTTGCAGGACAAGCTGGCATCGGCTTACCGGCACCTGCTTTCGGTTCAAAAGGAGCGGTACGGCAGACTGACTGCCGCGTTGGATGCCCTCAGCCCGCTGAAGGTGCTTGGCCGGGGGTATGCAATTGCCCGAACCGAGCAGGGCATACTGCGGTGCGCAGAGGACGCGCCGCCCGGTACCCGCTTGTGGATCAGGCTGGGAACCGGGGAGGTCACCGGCGTAGTGGACGAAGGGGAAGGACAAGCATGACAAAAAAAGCAATGCAATTCGAGGAAGCTGTTGTCCGGCTGGATGAGATCGTCAGGCGTCTTGAAAAGGGGGAGGTCTCTCTGGAAGAGTCTCTGGCCCTGTTCGAGGAGGGAACCAGGCTGATAAAAAGCTGCGGAAAGCAGCTGGATCAGGCGGAGCAGAAGGTCGTAAGGCTCATGAAGGACGTAAACGGCCAGCCGGTTGAGACTGATTTCACAGAGGAAGCCTGATGGAGCAGGTATATAACAGGTATCGGCAGCAGGTGGAGCAGGCACTGGCGGGGTATTTTACGGAGCGGGCGGACTATGGCGTCCTACTGGAATCCATGCGCTACAGCCTTCTGATGGGTGGCAAGCGCCTGCGGCCCGTTCTCGTGTTGGCGTTCTGCTGCGGCGTTGGGGGCAGGGAGGAAGACGCGATGCCCCTGGCCTGCGGGGTTGAAATGCTCCATACCTATTCGCTGATCCATGACGATCTGCCCTGCATGGATGACGATGACCTGCGGCGGGGGCGGCCCGCAAATCATATTGTTTATGGGGAGATGACGGCGGTGCTGGCGGGTGACGCGTTGCAGGCCGGGGCGTTTGAGGCGCTGCTGGACGCAAAGCTCCCGGCGGACCGGACGGCTTTGGCTGGCCGGATTCTGGCGCTGGCCGCCGGAGCCCGGGGAATCTGCGGCGGCCAGCTGCTGGATATGGCCGGGGAAGGACGTGCCCTTGCCGAAGAGGAGATCCTGCAGATTTACCGTCAAAAGACCGCGTCTCTGATGGGGGCCGCCGCACGCCTAGGCGTCGTGGCAGGCGGCGGAAGCGAGGCGCAGATCGAGTGCGCCGGGGTTTATGGCGAAAACCTGGGTCTGGCGTTTCAGATTCGGGACGACCTGCTGAACGCGGACGGTGCGGAGGAAAAGCTTGGCAAGCCCGTCGGTTCCGACGCAGCCCGGGGCAAGTCCACGCTTTCGGCCCTGTGTGGGCGTGAGAAATGCGAGGCGATGATTCGGGAAAAAACGCAGGCCGCCGCCCATGCCCTGGCGGGCCGGTTTTCCAACACAGAATTCTTGCGGGAGCTGTCCCAGCGCCTGGCCGGGAGAAGCCATTGAGCTTTTGCATGTCCCCCCGCCGATTCCCTCTGCCAGGTTTGGGAATAAAGCCTATTGCGAATTGACAGCAATTGTGTTAAAATCGATCATGATAGAAGCGGTGCAGTATCCTAGTCAGAACTGCCGATTCCTAGGAAGGGCCTAAAAATCCTTTGAAGGGCATATCGATGAAGTCCCTGGTGCTTGCTTTGAACGCCCAGTTTGGGGTGGGTGCTGGGGGGAAGGATGATACATCCTTGCGGCTGTAGGGCGATTTCCAATGGCATGGAAAACCCGTTCCTGCCGTCGTGGAGACCCGTTCTTGTGGCGTTGCCCGACTCCCACTGCGGTAAGGGGTCGCTACGAATCGGGATTAAACCTGTATTGCGGTGCGTTTGCGCTGTGTGCAGAGTAGCCTGCCTTGCGTGGGACTTGCGGATAGGGGATTTGAAAGCGCCGTTGCCACGGCCATGGCAAGCGCGCTGATAGCGCCCCTTGAAATATTTTCTGCAAAAGAGGCTAAAGAATCGGTTCGTCTGCAGTGGAAAACACCTAGGCTGTCAGTAACTGGGCAGACAGAGGATTACAGTGCGGACTAAGTGGCAGTCGGGTCCTCCAGCCGGCAACACTGGAGCGTGGGACTTAAAGGGGAACCGCCTGATCGGCAACGAGAGGTGTTCCGCGGGGAAATCCAACCCGTACCTAAGCCGTAAGATTTACTCTGTCTGCCGCCGCTTCTGACGGTCATTAAAAAAGTAACCTGTTTTGACAAGAATATTTGTCAGGAAAATTGAAATAAAGTGAAACGAAAAATAAACTACCGGTGGATTGTCAAAATCGTTCTTTGGACGATTGCTTTAACGACCCTTTTTACGCTGATTTCTTCCAGTGTGCTGTCGAATGCCGGCTTTGCGCTGGCATTTTCTGTATTGGCGCTGTTCATTCTGCTTGGCATTGTATTTGATATTGTCGGCGTGGCAGTAACCTCGGCGGAGGAAAAGCCGTTTCATTCCATGGCCTCTCATAAGGAGCCGGGCGCGGTGGAGGCCATCCGGCTATTGAAGAACGCGGAGAAGGTTTCCAGCTTTTGCAACGACGTGGTAGGAGATATTGCGGGGATCGTCAGTGGCACCACCTCTGTCGTGATCGTGGAACGGCTGATGCAGGCGTTTCGTACCGAGCGCGTGGTAATCAGCCTTATCATTTCAGGGCTTGTGGCGGGTCTGACCATCGGCGGCAAGGCAATTGGAAAAACCTTTGCCGTGAAAGGGAGCGTGCCGATTGTGCTGTTTGTGGCGAAGCTTATTCACGCCAAAAACAAGCTTGTCCGAAAATTGAAAAAAGAGAAATGATATGGGGATACTTGAAAAAATAGAATGTCCGGCGGATTTAATGAAGCTTGACCACCGGGCGCTTTCCGGCCTGTGCGAGGAAATCCGACAGTTCCTGATCGGCCATGTCGCCGAAACAGGCGGCCATCTGGCGTCGAATCTGGGCGTTGTGGAGCTGACGGTGGCCCTGCACCGGGTTTTTGATCTGAACCAAGACAGGCTTGTTTTTGACGTAGGCCATCAGAGCTATGTTCACAAGCTGCTGACCGGCAGGCGGGCGCAGTTCTCAAGCCTGCGGAAGGTGGACGGAATATCCGGCTTTCCAAAGCCTGAGGAAAGCGACGCGGACGCTTTTATTGCCGGGCACGCCTCCAATTCTATTTCCGTGGCCCTGGGTATGGCCCGCGCCAGGACGCTCCGGCGGGAGGCGTATCATGTGCTGGCCCTCACCGGAGACGGGGCCCTAACCGGCGGACTCTCCTATGAGGCCCTGAATGACGCGGGACAATCGGGGGAGCCCCTGATTGTGATTCTCAATGATAACGGCATGTCCATTACCCGGAACGTGGGCGGCATGGCGCGGCATTTGACCCAGCTTCGGACAAAGCCGGGCTATTTCAGCCTGAAGCAGGCGTATCGGAAATTCACCCTCCGGATCCCGGGGGGCAAAGCGCTCTACCGGTTTACCCATAAACTGAAAACCGTCCTCAAGGGCGCCTTGTTCCACTGCAGTATGTTTGAGGAAATGGGCTTTCACTATTTGGGTCCTGTGGACGGACACAATCTGGAGCAGCTTTTGGCTGTGCTGGACTGGGCAAAGCGGCTTCCGGAGCCGGTGTTGATTCACGTTTCCACGAAAAAGGGGAAGGGTTATGCCTATGCGGAGCAGGACCCGGATGCCTACCATGGCGTTTCCAAATTCGACCCGCGGCTTGGGGTGGCGGCGCGGAAAGCCCAGTGCTTTTCGGACGTGTTTGGAAAAACGATGCTGTCCCTTGCGGAAACGGAGCCCCGCGTCTGTGCGATTACGGCGGCAATGCAGAGCGCTACGGGCCTGTCCGCCTTCGCCGACGCTTTTCCCGCCCGGTTTTTCGACGTGGGCATTGCAGAGGGCCACGCGGCGGCGATGGCGGGGGGAATGGCAAAGCAGGGGCTGATCCCTGTATTTGCAGTTTACTCCAGCTTTATGCAGCGCTCCTATGATATGCTGATCCATGACATTGCCCTGCAAAATCTGCATGTGGTTCTGGCGGTAGACCGGGCTGGGCTTGTCGGGGAGGACGGCGAAACCCATCAAGGGGTATTTGACGCGGCGTACCTGTGCCATATTCCCAATCTGACGGTGCTCTGCCCCGCTTCCTTCTCGGAGCTTACGGCGATGCTGGAGCATGCCGTCCTCCACGTAAAGGGGCCGGTGGCCGTCCGCTATCCGAGAGGCGGAGAGCGGGGGTATCATGAAAACAGCGGCCTGGACCCCGCCTGTATTTTGCGGCGGGGGGACGCGGTAACCCTGGCGGGCTATGGGATCCTGATCGACACAATCCTGCAGGCGGCCCGGCAGCTGGAAGAGCTGGGGATCCAGGCCGAGGTGGTAAAGCTGAACAGCATCAAGCCGATCGATTACGAGATGATCCAGGCCTCGGCGGAGAAAACCGGGCGGCTCCTGGTGGCGGAGGACGCGGTTCGGGAAGGGAGCGTCGGGCAGCGGATTTTGGCGGAGCTAGTCCAAAGGAATGCGGCGCTGAAGCGGGCGGAATTTTGCGCACTGGGCGACGACTTTATTCCACAGGGCGGCGTGGAGGAGCTGGAGGCGCGCTGCGGAATCGACGCGGCGCACATTGTACGGCGCGTCTGCGCGATGCTACCGGCGGAAGATCGGGCGTGCCGCCGGTAGGAGGAGCGGGTATGGGAAAGGTTCGTTTGGACGCCCTGCTCTATGAACGGGGCCTGTTTGAAAGCCGGGAAAAGGCCCGTGCCGTTATTATGAGCGGCGCGGTTTATATCGGCGGAAAGCGCGTGGATAAGCCGGGCGCCCAGGTTGCGCCGGACAGTGCGGTGGAGGTGCGGCAAACCGCCCCGCGCTATGTAAGCCGGGGCGGGCTGAAGCTGGAAAAGGCCCTTGCCGTGTTTCCGGTATCGCCCGAGGGGAAAATCTGCATGGATTGCGGCGCCTCTACCGGCGGCTTTACCGACTGTATGCTGCAAAACGGCGCGAAAAAGGTGTACGCCGTGGACGTGGGCTACGGACAACTGGACTGGCGGCTGCGGAACGATCCACGGGTGGTCTCTATGGAACGGACCAACGCCCGATATTTGACGACGTCGGATATTTCGGAAGAAATCGGCTTTGCCACCGTTGACGTCTCTTTCATCTCCCTGAAGCACATCCTGCCGGTTATAGCGGCCCTGCTTGCGCCGGACGGGCAGGCGGTCTGTCTGGTTAAGCCCCAGTTTGAGGCGGGGCGCGGCCTTGTAGGGAAGAAGGGCGTCGTCCGGGATCCGAATGTCCATGTGCAGGTGCTGGAGCAGTTTTTAGCGCATGCAGCGTCGGCAGGGTTCGTTGTAAACGGGCTGGTGGCCTCGCCGATCAAGGGCCCGGAGGGCAATATCGAATATTTGGGACATGTCTCAAAGGCCGGCGCCGAAGCGGCGGGCGGGCCTATTGCCGGGGACAGCGGGCGCGATGCCATAAAAGCGCTTGTTGAAAAAACACACAGGGAAATATGAATCATGAAACATATTGCACTTTGCCCAAATCCGACACGGGATCATGACCTTGCCTTGACGGTGGAGGTGAAACGACGGCTGGAAGCCCACGGCGTCCTTGTGTCCATTTGCCCGCTGTTCTATTTTATTCCGGAGCCGGAGCTGCCGCCGGAGCTGGAGCAGACGGAGCTGGAGCAGGCGCTCCAGACGGCCGAACTGATCATTTGCATGGGCGGAGACGGGACGATCCTGCATATGGCCCAGCCCGCCGCACGAAGAGGAATTCCAATTCTGACGGTCAATTTGGGCCGGAAGGGCTTCATCGCGGAGGTAGAAGCCAAAGATATTGACGAGCTGATCCGGATCGCCGTGTCCGGCCCGTATAAAATCCAGGAGCGAATGATGCTGGACGTGGGCGTCGAGCGGGGCGGGAAAGTTGTTTATCAGGAGCTTGCCCTGAATGACGCCGTGATCGTCGGGATTGCCCGAATGATTGACATTGCCGTGTTTGGTGACGGGCAAATGATCTCATCCTTCTCGGGAGACGGCATTATTGTTTGTACGCCAACCGGCTCTACGGCTTATTCCATGGCTGCCGGCGGCCCGATCGTGGAGCCGTCCGCGGAAAACATTACGATCACGCCGATCTGCGCCCACGCGCTGATTGCCAAGCCCTTTGTCTTGGCACCGGAAAGGAAGGTGACCGTGAACGTCTCCAATCTGGAAGGGAAGCTGGCATATCTGGCGGTGGATGGGGGAAGCTATAGCCTGCGAAACGGGGACGTGATAACGATCTGCAAATCGAATTATCGGACAAAATTGGTAAAGGCTTCAAATAAAAGCTTCTATGAAATTGTAAATGAAAAGCTGAACAACGAGAGATCGTGATTTCCCTCCAAGCTTGGAGGAGGCGGAAAGAGTGTATGCAATTGAAAGAACCGCGTCAGAAAAAGATATTGGAACTTGTCAGCCGGCAGGGGATCGAAACCCAGCAGGCGCTGGCCGCCGCACTTCAGGCGGCCGGGTTCGGCGTTACCCAGGCTACGGTGTCCCGGGACATCCGGGAGCTGAATTTGGTGAAGGAGCTGGGCGTCGACGGACGGTATCGGTATGCGGCGCCGGTGCGGGAGGGTGTGCGCAATTACAGTGACCGGCTGAAAAAAATTTTCCAGGAGAGCGTGACCAGCGTTGCCTGCGCGCAGAATCTGGTGGTTTTGAAAACGTTGCCCGGTCTGGCTTCGGCCGCTTGCAGCGCCATCGACGATATGGGCGCTTCCGATCTGGCGGGGACGCTGGCGGGGGATGACACCGCTTTTCTGGCCATGTTGGATAAGGCCGCTGCGGAGCGGCTTTGCCGGGAGATTGAAGGTATGATGCGTCATTAGACCTAATCTGGCGGATGGAGTGATTTGCTTGCTGGCAGTCTTACATATCGAAAACATTGCCGTTGTGGAACGGGCCGAGCTGGAGTTCGGGCCGGGCCTGAATGTCCTGACTGGGGAGACCGGCGCGGGAAAATCCATTGTCATAGACGCCATCGGCGCGGTGCTTGGGGGCAGGACGTCCAGGGAGCTGGTTCGCGCCGGGGCCAAGGGCGCTTCCGTGACTGCGGTGTTCCGGGATGCGGACGCGGCGGACTGGTGCGAGGAGAACGGAATCGAGCAGGAGGACGAGCTTCTGCTTATGCGCCGGATCACGGCGGAGGGGAAGAATGCCTGCCGGGTAAACGGTGTGCCGGTGTCCGTCGCCCAGCTGCGGGCGCTTGGGAGCCTGCTTCTGGACATTCATGGCCAGCATGACGGACAGCTGCTCCTCAATGAACAGCATCATCTGCATTATCTGGACAGTTTCGCGCCGGACGGCGCGGCGATGTCCGACTACCGTCGGCTTTACAGCGCGTACCGGACAGCAAGGAAGGACTATGATGCGCTCCAAATGGATGAGCGGGAAAAGGCGCGGCGGGTAGAGCGGCTGCGGGAGCAGATCCGGGAGCTGGAGGAGGCGGACATCCGGCCCGGTGAGGAAAAAAAACTGCGGGCGCGGCGGGACTTTTTGCAAAACGCGGGAAAGCTCAGCGATGCGGTGGAGGGAGCGTTTCTTGCCCTGTACGGCGACGACGAGCGGGAGAGCGCCCTTGATCTGATTGGGGAGGCGGAGAACCACATCCAATACGCGCTGCAGCTCAGCGAAACCTTTGGCGGGCTTTCCCAGGTGCTGACGGAGCTGCGATATACGGCGGAGGACGCGGCGGAGCAGTTAAGGGACATCCGGGAAAGCCTGGACTTTTCCCCCGGCGAATTTGATAAAATCCAGGCTCGGCTTCAGCAGCTGGACAGGCTGGCCATACGGTACGGCGCCACGGAAGAGGAAATGCTGGCCTATCTGGAAAGTTGCCGCCGGGAGCTGAATTCCATTGCGACTATGCATAAGCGCCAAGCGGAATGCAGGCAGGCGCTGCAGGCAGCAAGGCAAGCGGTTACAGAGGCGGGCGCGGCGCTGACATCGGTTCGGCAGAAGGCGGCGAAGGAGCTGGAGGCGCGCATTATCGCGGAGCTTTCGGGGCTGAACATGCAGGGCGTTCGTTTCGCGGTGGAGATCGAAAAGCAGGAAAAGGCGCCCGGCTTTGACAAAACGGGCATGGATACGGTACGATTCCTTATGTCGGCCAACGCGGGGGAGAATTTAGGGAAAATCAGCAAAATCGCATCCGGCGGCGAGCTTTCCAGAATTATGCTGGCCATGAAAAATGTTCTGGCGCAGGGCGAACAGATCGGCACGATGGTATTTGACGAGATCGACGCAGGCGTCAGCGGGATTGCGGCCCAGCGGGTAGGGGAAAAGCTTTCCGATCTGGGCCGGATCCGTCAGGTGCTGTGCGTAACCCATCTGCCGCAAATCGCCGCCGTGGCGGACAGGCACTTTTCCATTGGAAAGGCGGTGCGCGGCGGGCGAACCTTTACGGAAATTTCACCGCTGGATGATCCGGGACGGGTGCGGGAAATCGCGCGGCTCACCGGCGGCGACCATATCAGCGAGCTTACGCTGGCCAGTGCCCGAGAGCAGCTCTCGGCTGCCAGGGTGTATAAGGAAGGGAAGCCGCGCCCATGAGCTGTCGGCTTCCTGATTTTGAAGCGCTGGCGCTTTCGATTCGTCACGGCGTGTCATTGCGGAAACAGCGACCATATCTCCTTGAATTTGCCTGCGCCGGCATGGTATAATAGCTGCAGAACGGTTATTATACCGTTTTTATATCCCGTTTACCACCGCCACTGCGGGGGTTGGACTGTGATATCATTAGCGGGGTCGGATACAGGTTAAATAAAAGAAGGGCCGGCGCCGGCCCTTCTTTCGGGAGGTCAGGCAATTGAATCAGCGGTTTTCAAGCTACTTCGGCAATCTGAGGGGAAAGCGGGCAGCTGTTATCGGCATTGGGGTAAGCAACACGCCCCTCATTCGCCTCCTGCTTTCCCACGGCTGCCTTGTGACGGCCTGTGACCGGAAAAGCCGGGCGGAATTGGGCGAGCTCGGCGACGAGCTTGCGGCGCTTGGCGCACGGCTCAGTCTGGGGGCGGGCTATTTGGACGGATTGGAATGCGACGTGCTTTTCCGCACGCCGGGACTCCGTCCGGATGTACCGGCGCTGCTTGCGGCGCGGGAAAACGGCACGGTGGTTACCTCGGAGATGGAGGCGTTTATGGCTGTATGTCCCTGCCCCGTTATCGGTGTAACGGGCAGCGACGGCAAGACAACCACCACAACCATGATTGGAGAGCTGCTCCGGCGGGGCGGCTATCGGGTTCATTTAGGCGGGAACATCGGAAAACCCCTTCTGGCAAAGGCGGCGGAAATGGAGCCGTCGGACTATGCGGTGCTGGAATTATCCTCCTTCCAGCTGATGACCATGAGGCAAAGCCCCCATATCGCCGTAGTTACCAATGTAACGCCGAACCACCTGGACGTTCATACCTCCATGTCGGAATACGTCCGGGCAAAGCAGAATATTTTCATGAACCAGCTGCCCGGCGACAGGTTGGTTTTAAATGGGGACAATCCCGTTACGGCGGGCTTTGTCCCGGCCCCCGGCGTGGAAGCGGTTTTCTTCAGCCGGGCGGGGCGGCCTGAAGCGGCCTTCTATTTTGACGGGACGGCGATTTGTCAGGCGGGCGGCGGCGCGCCTGTGGAGATTGTCCGCCGGGACGAGGTGGGTGTTCCGGGCCTGCATAACATTGAAAACCTGATGGCGGCCTTTGCCGCGACGGACGGGCTTGTTTCAAAAACGCTTTGGCGGGAAACGGCCCGTTCCTTTCAGGGGGTGGAGCACCGGATCGAATTTGTCCGGACACTGGACGGCGTGCGCTATTATAATGACTCTATCGCTTCCAGTCCAACCCGCACCATCGCGGGCCTTCATGCCTTTGACCAAAAGGTGATCCTCATCGCGGGGGGATATGACAAGAAAATCCCCTTTGACGCGCTGGCCGTGGAAATTCCCAAAAATGTAAAGACGCTGATTTTGACCGGGGCGACGGCGGAGAAAATCAAAACCGCCGTCCTGAATGCCCGGACAGAAGGGGAGGCGGCCCCGCCGATTTTGGAGTACGGCGGCCTGGAGGAGGCCGTGCGGGCGGCAAGGGCCGCCGCCGTTCCCGGTGATATTGTAATGCTGTCCCCGGCCTGCGCCTCCTTTGACCGATTTCGGGATTTTGCGGAGCGGGGCAGGACGTTTAAGAATTTCGTTATGGAGCTGGAATAGGAGATTTACATGGCAATTCAGGCAATGATCAAGGATTTGTGCGCTTGCAGCGGCCCTTCCGGTTTTGAGGAGGCGGTGGCGGAGCGGGCGGCGGAAATCCTGAAGCCGTTTATGGATACAGTCACAACCGACACATTAGGCAATGTAATCGGAGCGCGGAAATGCGGAAGGGAAGGCGCCCCCCAGCTGCTGCTTGATGCCCATATTGACGAGGTGGGCTTGATCGTCACCGGGGTACGGGAGGGGTTTTTGCAATTTGCGCCCATCGGCGGTCTCCACGGATGGACGCTCCCCGCCTCCGAGGTGGAGCTGATGACAACGCCGCCCATTCGGGGCTATATCGCCTGTATGCCGCCCCACACCACCGAAGCGGGTGATTTTGAAAAGGCAATTCCGACGGATGCATTGTACATTGATATCGGCATGAACCAGGAGGAAGCGGAACAGGCTGTGCCGGTCGGCACGCCGGGCGTTCTCACCTCGGCGGTGAAGGCGCTGGCGGGGGGCGTTCTTTCCGGAAAGGCCATGGACGACAGGGCCTGCTTTGCGATTGTGGCGGACGCGCTGGAACGGATCCGGAATCAGGCGCTTTCGGTTGACCTTTATGTCATGGCCAGCGTACAGGAGGAGGTGGGGCTCAGGGGTGCGGTCACCGGCGCTTATGGCATCCGGCCCGACTACGCCTTCGTATTGGATGTGACCCATGCCCATACCCCCGGCGCGAAGGAGGAAAAAACGACACGCTTTCACGGCGGACCGGCAGTGGGCGTGGGGACGGATATGAACCGTGCGCTAACGGATTTTGTGCGGCAAACCGCGGAGGCGGAGGGCATCCCTTATCAGCTGGAGGCGCTGCCGGGCCGCTCCGGAACCAACGCCCATGTAATCCAGCTTGTCCATACGGGGGTCGCAACGGCGCTGATTTCCCTGCCCCTCAAATACATGCACAGCCCTGTGGAGTGCCTGAGCCTGGCGGACGCAGAGAACACGGCGGCGCTTCTGGCGGCCTGTATCGTGAATTTTGGAAGGGAGGGGATGGAGGGTGCTTGATCTGCTGAAAGCCCTCTGCACCCTGCCCGGCGTATCCGGCGCGGAGGACGCGGTGCGGGATTATATCCTGGAGCGGGCTATGGGATCAGCGAACGAAATTTCCACCGATCCCATGGGAAATGTTTTGGTATTTAAAAAGGGAAGATCCCCCGCCCCGCAAAGGCTGCTCCTTTGCGCCCATATGGATGAGGTGGGGCTGATGGTCACCTACATTGAGGAAAAAGGGTATTTGAAATTTGCCTTCGTCGGCGGCATTGACCGCCGTGTCGTGATTGGCAAGCGGGTATGCTTCCAAAACGGCGTAAGCGGCGTGATCGGGCAACGGGCTGTCCATCAATTGTCGCCGGAGGAAAAAAAGAAGGTACCCAAGCCGGACGACCTTTGCATTGATATCGGCGTTTCCTGCAAAGAGGAAGCGGAGGCGCTGGTACAGATCGGAGACACGGCGTGGTTTGACAGTACGCCCGTATCTTTCGGAAGCGGCTGCTTCAAGGCCCGCGCCATCGACGATCGGGCGGGCTGCGCGGTTCTACTGCGGCTTTTGGCGGAGGATCTGCCGGTGGACTGCCGGTTTGCCTTTACCGTCCAGGAGGAGGTGGGGTGTCGAGGCGCGGCCATTGCGGCCAGCCGCATAAAGCCGGAGCTTGCGCTGGTGCTGGAGGGTACCACGGCGGCGGATTTGCCGGAAGTGCCGGAGCACAAAAGAATTTGCGCGCCGGGCAAGGGGGTTGTCCTGCCTTTTATGGATCACGGGACGATCTATGACAAGGGGCTCCAGAAGCGGCTGGCTCAGCTGGCGGACGCCCACGGCATCCCGTGGCAGACAAAGCGATACGTCGCGGGGGGAACGGACGCCTCCAGCATCCAGCGATCCGGCGTCGGCGTCCGTACCGCCGCGCTGGCGGTGCCGGTGCGGAATATCCACACCCCCGCCTGCGTCATCCATGAAAAGGATTTCGAACATATGTACACCCTGACAAGGTTGTTTTTGGAGGATTTGGCACGGTGAACCCATTTGACTTCGACGATTCAATTTTAAAGCTGGAAGCGGCGGCCATGGCGGACATTCGCCCCCTGTTCAACGGAATTGACGCCACGGCGGCTTCCAACACAAAAAAGGTGATGACGGCCTTTGCGGCAAACCGGGTGTCGGAAACCCTGTTTGCCGGGAGTACCGGCTACGGCCACGACGACAGGGGCCGGGCCGTTCTGGACGCGCTTTACGCCCAAATCTTCGGCGCGGAGGCGGGGCTTGCGCGGATCAATCTGGTCAGCGGCACCCACGCCATAACGGCGGCCCTGTTCGGCGCTCTCCGGCCTGGGGACACCCTTCTGTACATGACCGGCGCGCCTTACGATACGCTTCAGGGTGTTATCGGCATAACCGGCAGTTATCACGGTTCCATGAAATTTTACGGCATAAACTACCGGCAGGCGGACATGACCCCCGCCGGGACGCCGGATTACGACGCGATCCGGGCGGTCCTTCGGGATAAGACGGTGAAGGTGGCGGCCATCCAGCGCTCCCGAGGCTATTCCGCCCGGAATTCCCTGCCTGTTCGGGAGATCGAAAGGCTTTGCGCCCATGTAAAGGCGCTGCGCCCGGACGTCACGGTTTTTGTGGACAACTGCTATGGTGAATTCGTGGAGGAAAGGGAGCCGACCCAGGTCGGGGTGGATTTATGCGCCGGTTCCTTGATCAAAAATCCCGGCGGCGGACTGGCCCCCTGCGGCGGCTACATCGTGGGCCGGCGGGCGCTGGTGGAAAACGCCGCCATGCGCATGACCGCGCCGGGCATCGGCGGGGACGGGGGCGCGACGCTGGGGATGAACCGGCTTTTATATCAGGGCCTGTTCCTGGCCTCCCACACAGTGGCCCAGGCGCTGAAAACCGCCGTATTCTGCGCCAGGCTTCTGTCCAGCCTGGGCTATCGGGCGGACCCCTCCTGGGACGCGGCCCGGACGGATATTATCCAAAGGATCGAATTCGGAAGCGAGCGGGATTTGAGCCGGTTTTGCGCCGGAATCCAGATGGGCGCGCCTGTAGACGCCTTTGTGACGCCGGAATTCGCAAAAATGCCCGGCTACGACTGCCCGGTGATCATGGCCGCGGGCAGCTTTATCCAGGGCGCGTCCATCGAGCTGTCCGCCGACGGGCCAAAGCGCCCGCCCTATGCCGCCTATATGCAGGGGGGGCTGACCTTTGAATCCGGGCGGCTGGGGATTCTGGCGGCGGTTCGGGAAATCAAGCGGGCTGAGGCTTAGACGCCGCGGCATGACAGGCCGCCGGACGGCATATACTTGGCATAAGGACACCTCTAAAAACGCAGCGTCTGACAGATTGGCGGAAAAAGATTCGTCAAGGCGGCGGGCGCTGGCTTTCCAAGGATGTCCATATGGGAGGGAAAGCCTTATGCCGTTCAAACGCAGAAGAAGGCCGATTCTGGTCAGTACCATTCGGTTCCGGCTCAGCCGCAGGCAGAAATGCGGCGTGCTTATGATTACCGCCGCCTTGCTCGTATTTGCCATGACCATTTCCTTTCAGCTGAATTTACAGCCCGTGATTACCAATATGGCGGTCGCCTCCGCAAAGAACCTCGTGACATCCGCTGTGAACGAGGCCATCGCGGAAAAAATGGAGGACGGCAGCCTGAACTATTCGACGCTGGTCACGCTGGAAAAGGACAGTGCCGGGGCGATTACCGCCTTGACAACGGATATGGCAATGGTGAATAGCCTGCAGGTGGCGATCCTTCAAGCGGTGATCGACCGGGTGGCGGAGCTGAACGCGGTAGGCATCTCCATTCCTGTCGGCAATGTGATCGGCGGGAGCCTGCTTTCCGGCCGGGGGCCGGGCATTCCACTCAAGCTTATCACCCTGACGACCTCCAAGGCCTCCTTTTTTAATGAATTCTCCTCAGCCGGGATCAACCAGACAAAGCATCAGATTTTATTAGCGATTACAGTGGACTTGACGGTTGAAGCGCCGGGCGGCTCCACAACCACCCAGGTGGCCACCGAGGTTCTGGTAGCGGAAACGGTCATCGTGGGAGACGTGCCCAACAGCTATTTGAATCTGCAATAATTATAAAAAGGAAACAACGAGCATTGGATACACTTACAGAGATTGAATCCCTGCGAACGCAGCTGGAGCAGCATAACCACAGGTATTATGTGCTGGACGCGCCTGTTATTTCCGATTACGAATACGACATGCTGCTGAGGCGGCTCCTGGAATTGGAGGAGTCGCATCCGGAACACATTACGCCGGATTCTCCAAGCCGCAGAGTCGGAGGAAAGGCCTTGGCCGCTTTCCGGCCCGTGGCCCACGCGGTTCCCATGGAAAGCCTGAACGATGTATTTTCCATGGAGGAGCTGGCAGAGTTCGGAGAACGGGTGGAAAAACAGGAGACGCAGACGGACTATGTGGTGGAGCCGAAAATTGACGGCCTGTCCGTGGCGCTTTATTATGAAAACGGCGTGTTTCAGCAAGGGGCCACAAGGGGAGATGGCGTAACAGGGGAGGACGTGACTTCAAATCTGCGCACCATTCGAAGCATTCCGCTGCGGCTGACCGGCGCGCCGCCCCGGCTTGTGGTGCGGGGCGAGGTCTTTATGCCCAAGGCCGTCTTTCAAAAACTGAACGAGCGGCGGGAAATCAACGGGGAACCTCCCTTTGCCAACCCTAGAAACGCCGCCGCCGGGTCCTTGCGCCAATTAGATCCCAAAATCGCGGCGGAGCGCAAGCTGGATATCCTTGTGTTCAACATACAGGAGGCCGAGGGAAAAGAATTTGACACCCATGCCGAGACGCTGATGTATTTAAAGGCGCTGCGCTTTAAAACAATCCCATATGCCCTCTGTGCCACAATGGCGGAATGCCAAAAACAGATTCAAATACTGGGAGATCACCGGGAAGACAATTCTTATGACATCGACGGGGCGGTGGTTAAGGTCAATTCCCTTGCGCTGCGGCGGGAAATGGGCAGTACCGCCAAGGCTCCCCGCTGGGCGGCGGCCTATAAATACCCGCCGGAGGAAAAGGCGGCGCGGGTTTTGGATATTGTGGTGCAGGTGGGCCGTACGGGGGTGCTCACCCCCAAGGCGATTTTAACGCCTGTGCGCCTGGCCGGAACGACGGTGACAAACGCCACGCTGCACAATCAGGATTTTATTGACGAGAAGGACGTACGGATCGGGGACACGGTTTTGGTACGGAAGGCGGGGGAGATCATACCGGAGGTCATCGCCGTGGAGCCGGACAAGCGTCCGGATAATACGGCGCCTTATTCCCTCCCGGCCCTGTGTCCGGCCTGCGCCGCGCCCGTGCGCCGGGATCCGGACGGATCGGCCCTCCGCTGTACCGGGGCGGAGTGTCCGGCCCAGCTGCTGCGTACCATCGCCCATTTTGCATCCCGCGACGCCATGGATATTGAAGGACTGGGCATTTCCATCGTGGCGCTTCTGGTGAAGGAGGGGCTGATCCGTTCCCCAGGCGACTTATATTTTCTAAACGCGGAGCAGGTGGAACAGCTTCCGAGAATGGGCAAAAAATCCGCGGAAAACCTGATGGCGGCCCTGGCGCGTTCCAAGGAGCGGGATCTTTCCAGGGTGCTGTACGCCCTGGGCATCCGCCAAGTCGGGACCCGTACCGCAAAGGGGATCGCCGCCCGGCTCGGTTCAATGGACGCCATCGCCGCAGCGGACGTGGAAACGCTGACCGCCATCGAGGACGTAGGCGGGATCACGGCGGCTTATATCGCGGACTGGTTTCAAAACCCCCAGTCCCGGCATCTGCTGCAGCGGCTCCGGGATGCGGGGGTCAATATGGTAAGCCTCGCGGAGCAGACGGATTCCCGCTTTTTGGGGAAAACCTTTGTCCTCACCGGGACGCTTGCCCGGTATACCCGGGACGAGGCGGCGGAGCTGATTGAGGGCATGGGGGGGAAGGTGTCCGGCTCCGTATCAAAAAAGACAAGCTATGTTTTGGCCGGGGAGAAGGCGGGGTCGAAGCTTGTTAAAGCGGAAGAACTTGGGGTTCCGGTTATCGGCGAAGAGGAATTTGAGGAAATGATCCGATAGGAGGATTCGGAGTTCGTCCCCCGCAGGGAACGAACCCGCAGCAAATTTCATCTTGCCAAAAGAAAACATCTGTGCTATACTAAATCAGAACATACGTTCCAAAGAGGTGAGCGCAATGGATGTGATGGAAAAGCTGACGGTTTTGACAGACGCGGCCAAGTATGATGTGGCCTGTACCTCCAGCGGAACGGACAGGAAAGGGGAAAAAGGCGGGCTGGGCAGTGCGGTCAGCGGCGGGATCTGTCACAGCTTCGCCGCGGACGGGCGCTGTATCTCTCTTTTGAAGGTGCTCATGAGCAACGCCTGCGCCTATGACTGCGGCTATTGCGTGAACCGCCGCTCCAACGATACGCCCAGAGCCACCTTTTCCCCCCGGGAGCTGGCGGAGCTGACCATCCAGTTTTACCGGAGGAACTACATTGAGGGCCTGTTTTTAAGCTCCGCCGTGATCAAAAACCCGGACTATACCTGCGAGCGGATGCTGGAGGTGCTGTCTCTGGTTCGCAACGAATATGGCTTTCGGGGCTATATCCACGTCAAGGCGATTCCCGGCGCGGACGATCGGCTTTTGCAGGCCCTTGGGCTTCTGGCGGATCGGATGAGCGTCAATCTTGAGCTGCCCTCCCAGGAAAGCCTAAAGCTGCTTGCCCCGGATAAGCCGAAGGAAAACATACTCGGGCCGATGGGGAAAATCCGGACAGGCATTCAGGAAAACCGGAAGGATTTGGTTCGCTATAAGCACACGCCGAGATTTGTCCCGGCGGGGCAGAGTACACAGATGATCATCGGGGCCACGCCGGAAACGGATTATCAGATCCTTACCTTGTCGGCGGCCCTGTATAAAAAATATGATCTGAAGCGGGTCTTCTACTCCGCCTATATCCCGGTGGTGGCGGGGCGAAACCTTCCGGCCCTGCACACAAAACCGCCCCTCCTGCGGGAGCACAGGCTCTACCAGGCGGACTGGCTGCTGCGCTTTTACGGGTTTGAGGCCACGGAGCTTTTAGACGAGGAGCACCAAAGCTTCAATCCCCTTATTGATCCGAAATGCAATTGGGCCATTCATCATTACGGCCTTTTTCCCGTGGAGGTAAACCGAGCGCCCTATGAAATGCTGCTGCGGGTGCCGGGAATCGGCGTGAAAAGCGCGCAAAAGATTATAAAGGCCCGGCGCGCCGGGTCGCTGGATTTTGAGGATTTGGGAAAAATGCGCGTGGTATTGAAGCGGGCGCAGTATTTCATTACCTGCCGGGGGCGGGCGGTGGCGGGGATCCGGATGGATCAGGAGGCTGTCCTGAGGGGGCTGCTGTCCGATAAAAGCATGCAAATGCTCACCGAGCAGCCGCCGGAGCAGTTGAGCCTGTTTGAAGACAGTACGAGGGAGGAGCTTCAAAAATGCCTGACCGGCCAGATATAGCCTATCTTTATGACGGCTCCTTTCCAGGCTTTTTCTGCTGCGTCTTTGAAAGCTTTTTGCGAAAGGAAATCCCCGCGGCCATTTTGGCTTATGAGGAGCCACAGGGTATCCTTTACGGTACGCGGGATATCGAAACGGATATGGAAAAGGCCAAGCGGGTCATGCGCTCCATCCCCAGGAAGATTTCCGGTGAAGCCATGGGGCTTGTCCGCCTGTCCTTCCTTTCCTGTATGGAGGAAAGGGAGCTGCGGATTCTGCGGTTTCTCCGGCTTGGCTATCAAATCGGGCCGCGGGTGACGGGAATGCTGACCCATGACGCTGTTGCGCCGCTGGAGCGGGCCGCCCGGTATGTGTTAAACGAGCGGGAGAAGTACTTGGGCTTCGTCCGGTTTTCCGACTATGACGGCGCGCTGGTTTCCGTCATCGAGCCCCAAAACAATCTCCTGCCGCTGCTGAAAAATCATTTCTGCGACCGCCTGTCCGGCGAAACCTTTTTGATCTATGACAAGACCCACCGGCAGGCCCTGCTGCACCAAAAAGGCCAAAGCGGGATTCTGCCCCTGGACAGTCTCGACTTGCCGGACACGGGCAGGGAGGAGCTTGCCTTTCGCGCCCTGTGGCGGCGCTTTTACGATACCATCGCTGTGGAAGGGAGAATCAATCCGAAGGGCCGCATGACCCACATGCCGAAGCGATACTGGAACCGTCTGACGGAATTTCAGACGGATGCACCGGTTCAAAGGACGCTGCCGGAGGAGCCGGGCTGAATCACGAAAGCACATGCCGCCGTAAAAGCGCTTTTACGGCGGCATGTATTTTTTTGCTATTTTATCTTGCTTTTTTGCCTTTTTTCCCGGTTTAGATTGTATTTAATCACAAACACGACATACAAAATCAGCAGCAGCGCGAAGAAGATGATGGCAACCCGCACCCAGACCTTGTTCAATGTGGCGGCGATCTCGCTTTTCAAATACTCTGTCCGAGACAGGTCAACGCTGGAATTCGCCACAAGCTTAATCGGGCCGTAGGGGACGCCGTTGTAGGAGACGACAATCTCGCCCAACTCAGCGCCGGTGTTTATGGGCGCCGTCAGCGCTTCGCCCGCCTCTTCACTGTAAATCACGATCTCCCGCAGGAAATCCGCCTGCTCCACATCATTTGGAAGCAGAAGGGACAGCGTGGACTGGGGCTTCAGGACGACGGAATCGGCGTCCAGGCCAAGGGAAACCGAAACTTGGGTGATCAACTCCGTCTCGCGGAGAACCTCCTGCATGCTGAAGCTGTCGAAAGCCCATTCGTAAATCGCCCGTGCCGTGGAAAAGCTTGTGGCTTCTGTTTCAGCGCCGATGCCCATGACGATGGAGACAAGTTGCATTTCCTCATTCGCGGCGGTGGACACCAGGCAGCTTCCGGCCGCACTGGTGTAACCGGTTTTCACGCCGGCGGCCGCTTCGTAGTAATTCCGGCTGCCGGGCGCGATCAGCTCGTTGGACGTTTCGAGGATGCGTACATCCGAGCGGTTTGTCTTTGGAATGGTCGTCGTAACCGTGTTCGAGATTTTTACGAAAAGCGGGTAGCTCAGCGCCTGCTTTGTGATCAGGTATAGATCCCGGGCCGTGGTATAATGGACTTCGTCCGGCAGTCCGTTCGTATTCGTGAATTGGGTGCCGGTACAGCCCAGCTCCTGGGCTCGCTGGTTCATGCGGGCCACAAATGCCTCGACAGAGCCGTCTATGTATTCAGCCAGGATATTGCAGGCCTCGTTGGCGGAGCTGACCATCATGCAAGAAAGCAGGTTTTCATAGCTCATGACCTCGCCCACCTGAATATTCGCCGTACTGCCGTCCAGCGAAAGACCCTCCATGGCCGTGCTTGAGGCAACGACGGTGTCGGTCAGGGCGGCCTGACCGCTTTCCACAGCCTCTATGGCCAGCAGCGCGGTCATAATCTTTGTGGTGCTGGCCGGATAGATGCGGTCATCCGCGTGATACTCGTATAGAACCTGGCCGGAATTCTCCTCCATTAGCAGAACTGCCGCCGCCTCGTGCGTCGGCGCCTCCAGGGCGCTAGCGGCGGAGGAAAGAAGGGTGCATAATAATAATAGCAGGATAATCGGGAAAAAATTTCGTTTTTTCATAGGAATCTCCAGAAGAATGTGGTATCATATTTGCACATGCAACAACGCGCTTGTCGAAAACTGCAACTTATTATATCAAAAGACTGCCTATAAAACAACAGTAAAATCAAAGCGGGGATATGGATGAAGATAACACGGGCGGAACGGTGGGCGGCCCTGGCGGCCCTAGCCGTTTTGATATTCACCCTGGGCTTTTTTGCCGGAAGGAGCGCCCGCGGAGGCGGGTTTGTAATCGAAACGGCGCTTTCCGGCAACCAGGCGCCGACGGTAAGCCTCTCCGAAACCGCAGCAACAGAGGCGGTTTCCGAGCCTTTGCAGGCAAAGGTCAATATTAACACGGCGGACGCCGCCGAGCTGGCCACCCTCCCCGGGATCGGCGAGGTGCTGGCCGACCGCATTATTGACTACAGGGAAGCTTACGGCGCGTTTGTCATAATCGAGCAGATTACGGATGTCCCCGGCATCGGGGAAAAGCTGCTTGAATCAATCCGGGCGTTTATCACGGTAGGCGAGGAGGATTCCGCGTAATCCAAATAGTCCGGCCCCGGGCCGGATGCCGGACGGACAGGGAGGGTTTATGAAAATTCTGGTTGTAGACGACGAAAAGCTTCTGATTAAGGGAATCAAGTTCAATCTGGAGCATGAGGGATATGAGGTGGACACAGGCTTTGATGGAGAGGAGGCGGTGGAAAAGGCCAGGACGGGCGCATATGATCTGATTATCCTGGATCTGATGATGCCGAAGCTGGACGGGCTTTCCGCCTGCATGCTGATCCGGGAGTTTTCCACAGTACCCATTATTATGCTGACCGCCAAAAGCGAGGACACGGACAAGCTGATCGGCTTTGAGTACGGCGCGGACGACTATATTACAAAGCCCTTCAATATCTTGGAGCTGAAAGCGCGGATTCGCGCGCTGCTTCGGCGCTCCGCCATCCAGGGACAGGCTGTGGAGGACGCCGGCAGGATCACCATGGGCCATATCGCCATCGAGCCGCTTCGCAGAAATGCGGAGCGGGACGGAAAGCCCGTCGAGCTGACGGTGAAGGAGTTTGACCTGATCGAGCTGCTCATGAAGAATCCGGGCAGGGTGTACAGCCGGGAAAACCTTTTGGATATCATTTGGGGCTACGACTATCAGGGGGATATCCGAACGGTGGACGTACATATCCGGCGGCTTCGGGAAAAGCTGGAGCATACCCCCGCCTCTCCGGAGTGGATTATGACAAAATGGGGTGTTGGCTATTACTTCAAAGCGTAAGGGGACGTTCCACTTTAAAAACAGCGTTCAGTTCAAATTCGCCCTGTCCTATATTATGATTATTTTCGGGCTTTTGATCTTGCTGAATACGTATCCCCTGACGGTTTCCCGGGATCTGGTCTTCACCTCGAAGCAAAGCTCCCTGGGCGGGCAGACACAGGTTGTGGCGGCGTCCCTGTCCACGCTGGAGGTGCTCAGGAACGACAACGTCAGCCAAACGCTCGGGCTTTTGGAGCTTTCCGGCTTTACGCGGATCGTCATAACGGATGCAGGCGGACAGATCGTGTATGATACGGCGGACGGCGGCGGGAATGTGGGGAAATACGCCCTGTTTTCGGAAATCGTGACGGCACTGGGCGGAATGGACGTTTTTTACTGCCAGTTTTACGATGGGGCCTTCATGAGTCACGCGGCCTCGCCCGTCGGTTATGAGGGCGCGATTGTGGGCGCGGTCTACCTGTACGAATACGACGCGGAGCAGGGCGGGCTGATCCAGTCGATCCGGCTGAATTTGCAGAATCTTTCCATTGCCATCTGCGTCTTTTCCCTCTTTATTGCCATGCTGTTCTCCAAAACGCTGACCCGCAGGCTGACTGCCATGGTGTCCGCAATGGCGCAGGTTGAAGGGGGCGATTATAACTACAGGCTGACCGTCAGCGGAGGCGACGAGCTGGCCGACCTGGGCCGGGCCTTTAACAGCCTGACCGACCGCATTCAGGAAACGGAGGAGCTCCGGCGGCGCTTCGTATCCGACGCATCCCATGAGCTGAAGACGCCCCTGGCCTCCATCCGCCTTTTAACGGACAGCATCGTGCAAAACGAAACCATGGATACGGAGACGGTTCGGGAATTTGTACAGGACATCGGACAGGAGGCGGACCGGCTGACCCGGGTGGCGGAAAAGCTTCTAAGCCTGACCCGGCTGGACGGGGAGGTTCAGCCGGAGCCGGGCGCGGCGGATGTGAAGCTGGTGGTGGAAAACACGCTGCATATGCTGGCGCCCCTTGCCGCGGGAAAGGACGTCCGGCTGGACGTCCGGTTGGAGGAAGGGTGCTTCGTCAAGGTGACGGAGGACGATTTGTATCAGATCATATTCAACCTTGCGGAAAACGGGATCAAATACAACGTTCAGGGCGGGAAACTCTACATCCGCCTTTATCAGGTGTCCGGAACGATCCTTCTTGAGGTTGAGGACACGGGCATTGGCATCCCGGCGGAGGATGCGCCGCATATCTTTGACCGGTTCTACCGAGTGGATAAGGCCCGATCCCGGGAGCTGGGCGGCAGCGGATTGGGCCTGTCCATTGTGAAGGATACGGTTTTGCGGTATGACGGACAGGTGGAGGTGGCCGTCCGCGCTTCGGGTGGCAGCCGGTTCACGGTGCGCTTCCCGGCCTGTGAGGCGCCGGAGCCGGACGTCCCGGCACGGAAGAGAGGGAGAAACGATGAAACGACTGATTAGCGTGTGCCTGCTGGCGGGCCTCCTTCTCGCGGCCTGTGCGGACGCCGGCGTGGAGACGCCGGATCAGGACGCCGGCGAATACACAGTGTACTTCGCGGCGGCGCAAAACGGCAAGGGCCTGCGTGAGGCGCTCATGGCCGAGCCGGTTGCCTATGCCGCCGGTTCGGATTCCGTAGCCCTGGCGCTGGCGGCCCTGACGGCAGAGCCGGAGACCCCAGGGGCGTCATCTGTACTGTCGGACGGGCTTGCCGTGGAGGCTTACGCGTTGGAGAACGGACAGCTGTCCCTCCGACTGCCGGCGGCGTATGAACGACTTTCCGCCTATGACCGGACGCTGACGGCCGCCGCCCTCGTCCTGACGCTCTGCCAGCTGGACGGGGTGGAGGCCGTTACGCTTTATGTGGCCGACAAAGTCCAGATGCGGAGCATGACGGCCAGGGATTTCATGCTGTACGACCAGGAGGCGGATCCTTACGAGCGGCAGGTGACGCTCTACTTCACGGACAGCGGAGGGCGGTATTTGTACGGGGACGGCTACACCTTCACAACGAGTGCCGACATGGCCCTGGAGGCCTATGTGATGGAAGAACTGATCCGGGGCCCAAAGGACGCTTCGTTCGTCTCCGCGCTGCCGCCGGACACGGCGGTTAACCGGATCTATATTGACGAAAATATCTGCTATGTGGATTTGAGCGCGGCGTTTTTTGAAAATTGCCCGGGTACCGTCTTGGGCGAGCGCATGGCGGTGTACGCCGTTGTGAACTCACTGACCGGATTGACCGGGATCGACGCGGTGCAGTTCTTAAAGGACGGCGAGATGCCCGACAAGCTCCTTTACCTGCCGATGAACGCGCCAATTGACAGAAACGACCGGACAATCAGGGACGGGAGCGGGAGTTTGACGGACGCCAGCATCTATCTGTGGGCGGAATCCGCCGGGAAGCTGGCGGAAATACCGGTACTGCTTGAGCCGGCGGAAGGCGTGAACGTGCGCGTGCAGGAGTTTTCGGCATTACAGATTTTAAACGCCCTTATTGACTGTAAGGATGAATTGGGGTATAGTAATCTTATTTCAGCCGACTTCACCCTGAACTCCTTGAAATTGGAAAACGGGGTGTGTATTCTGGATTTCTCAGGGGCGTTTTTCACCATGTCCGCGGATGATAGTGCGGATGCGGTGCAAGGCTTCCTTCAGGCGGCCGCGGCATCCCTGACGTCAATTTCCGGAATTAACGGCTTTCGGGTCCTTGTGGAAGGGAAACGTCGGCTTCTCGACGGAGAGGCGCCTTCGGGCATCTATTACCCGGACACAAAACTATTATTGGAATGAGGGAAACGATGAAACAGGATACAGTATGCGTACAGGCGGGCTATACGCCGAAAAACGGAGAGCCCAGGGTGCTGCCGATTATTCAGAGCACCACGTTTAAATATGATACTTGCGAGGAAATGGGGAAGCTGTTTGACCTGGAGGCCGCGGGCTTTTTCTACACAAGGCTCCAGAACCCCACCAACGAATGCGTGGCGGCAAAGGTCGCGAAGCTGGAAGGGGGCGTTGCCGCAATGCTGACGGCCTCCGGCCAGGCGGCGTCCTTTTTCTCCCTTTTTAATATTGCCGCCGCCGGAGATCACATTGTGGCCTCCTCGGCCCTGTACGGCGGGACGTATAATCTGTTTGCCGTTACCATGAAGCGGATGGGCATTGAATTTACCTTTGTGGAGCCAGACGACGACGCGGCCTTACAGGCGGCGTTTCGGCACAATACGAAGGCCGTGTTTGGAGAGACGATCGCCAATCCGGCCTTAACGGTACTGGATATCGAACGGTTTGCACGGGCGGCCCACGATCACGGCGTTCCGCTGATTGTGGACAACACCTTTGCCACCCCGATAAACTGCCGTCCCATTGAATGGGGTGCGGATATTGTGGTGCATTCCACTACCAAATATATGGACGGACACGCCACCAGCGTGGGCGGGGCCATTGTGGACAGCGGCAATTTCCCATGGAACGACTATAAGGAAAAATTCCCGGGTCTGACCACGCCGGACGACAGCTATCACGGCCTTATCTATACGGAGGCCTTTGGAAGCGGAGCCTATATCACAAAGGCCACGGTGCAGTTGATGCGGGACCTGGGCGCGACGCCTTCCCCCCACAACTCCTTTTTGCTAAACCTGGGCCTGGAGACGCTGCATCTCCGCATGAAAAAGCATTGCGACAATGCCCGGCAGGTGGCGGAATATTTAAAAGACCACGAAAAAATTGCGTGGGTGCGCTGTCCCGCCCTGCCGGAGGATCCGTATCACACGCTGGCAAAAAAATACCTGCCTGGGGGCACCTGCGGCGTCATTTCCTTCGGTGTGAGGGGCGGCAGGCAGGCGGCGATGGATGTGATGAAGCGGCTAAAGCTGGCCGCCGTTGTGACCCATGTGGCCGATGCACGCACCTGTTGCCTGCATCCGGCCAGCACCACCCACCGGCAGCTGGACGCAGCGGAGCTTTCCGCCGCGGGGGTACCCGCGGATATGATCCGGATGTCCATCGGGATCGAGGACGTTTCGGATATTATCGAGGATCTGGCACAGGCGCTGAAATGACAGGAAAATGAAATAACCGATTGAAGCCAACGACTCGTAATCGCTCAAGTCAATAGGGGCGGCGCCAAATTAAAGTTCCTTTGGTTCTTTTCTTTCGCTGAAATGACAGGAAAATGAAATAACCGATTGAAGCCAACGACTCGTAATCGCTCAAGTCAATAGGGGCGGCGCCAAATTAAAGTTCTTTTGGTTCTTTTCTTTCAAGAAAAGAACAGAAATTGGAGAATCGTATGCTGGAAAAGATCAAGCAGATTGCGGAAAAATATTCGGAGCTGGAGGGGAAAATGGCGGATCCCGCCGTGTTTGGAGATCCCGCAGCCCTGATGAAGCTGGCAAAGGAGCAAAAGGAGCTGGCGCCTATTGTGGAGGCGTACCGGGCCTACATGACTGAGGAGGCCCGCGCCCGGGAGGCTCAGGCGATTTTGAACGAGAAGCCGGACGACCCGGAGTTTCACGCCCTTGCCCAGGAGGAATACGGCACGGCCCGGGCGGAAATGGAACGGCTGACCGGGGAAATGAAGCTGCTGCTCTTGCCCAAGGATCCTAACGACGAGCGAAACGTCATTGTGGAGATCCGGGGCGGGGCGGGCGGAGAAGAGGCGGCTCTGTTTGGCCAAGTGCTTTTCCGGATGTACAGCATGTACGCGGAGCGGAGGCGCTGGAAAACGGAAACCCTGCATATCAACGAGACGGAGCTGGGGGGCATTAAGGAAATCAGCTTTTTAATTCAGGGAAGCGGCGCGTATTCCCGCCTGAAATTTGAAAGCGGCGTCCACCGGGTTCAGCGTGTGCCGGAGACGGAAACCTCGGGACGCATCCATACCTCCACGGTGACGGTGGCGGTTTTGCCGGAGATGGAGGAGGTCGACTTTGCGTTAAATCCCGCCGACCTGCAAATTGACACCTTCCGCTCCAGCGGCGCGGGGGGCCAGCATGTCAACAAGACGGAGTCCGCCATCCGCATCACCCACCTGCCGACGGGAACGGTTGTGGAGTGTCAGGACGAGCGGAGCCAGCATAAAAACCGGGATCGGGCCATGAAAATCCTGGTTTCCCGCCTCTACGAGGAGGAACGGCGGAAACAGGAGGCCGAATACGCTGCGGAACGGAAAAGCCAGGTCGGCACCGGGGATCGAAGCGAGCGGATCCGCACCTATAATTATCCCCAGGGCCGGATTACCGACCACCGGATCGGCCTGACCCTGTACAAAATCGAGCAAATTTTAAACGGCGACCTGGACGAGGTAATTGACGCCCTTATTACCGCCGATCAGGCGGCAAAGCTGCAAGGTGTGGAAAAATAATGGAAACCCGGATGCTAAAGGCCGCAAATGGGCAAAATAGAGCCGCTATACAGGAGGCGGCCCGGCTGCTTCGGGCCGGTGCGCTGGTGGCGCTGCCCACGGAGACCGTGTACGGCCTGGGGGCGGACGCGACAAATCCGGAGGCCATCGCCGCGCTCTATGCGGTAAAGGGGCGGCCGCCTCAAAAGCCTCTGAGCCTTCTTGTGGTAGGCGCGCACGCGCTTTCGCAATATTGTAAAGCTGCGCCGGAGGCCGCCTATGCGCTTGCCGGACGGTTTTGGCCCGGGCCGCTGACCCTTGTGCTCTGGAAAAGCGAAAGGGTGCCGGCGGTCATTACCGCCGGGGGAGATACAGTGGGGCTTCGGTGCCCGGACCATCCCGTTACGCTGGAAATCCTGCGGGAAGCGGGCATCCCTGTTGCGGCTCCTTCCGCCAACTTATCGGGAGAAAAAAGCCCGAAAAGCGCCGCGGAGGTTTTTTCGGGCTTGGGCGGGCAAATCGCCGCCGTGGTGGACGGCGGCGACTGTGATTTGGGTGTGGCGTCCACCCTTTTAGATCTGACCGTAACGCCGCCGAAAATCTTGCGGCAGGGCGGTCTTGCGGCGGAGGAAATCAAAGCCGTGATCGGAGAGGTTGACTTGCTATGATTATCGGGCTGACCGGCGGAACCGGCGCGGGAAAAACAACCGCCCTATTGGCGCTCGGGGAGTTGGGGGCTTTAATGCTGGACTGCGATGTCATCTATCACACGCTGCTGGCTGAAAGCGCGCCGCTTACGGCTGCCATCGGGCGGCGGTTTCCCGAAGCCCTGGAGGAAGGCGTCCTCCGGCGGAAGAAGCTGGGAGAGATCGTCTTTCAAAACCCGGCGGCCCTGGCGGCTTTAAACCGGATCACTCACGGCTTTGTAGTGGAGGAGGTCAAGTCCCGGCTCCGGGCCGATCAGGAGGCAGGCGGCAGCCTGGCGGCCATCGACGCCATTGCACTGATCGAAAGCGGTTTAAGTGCCCTTTGCGACGTGGTCGTCGGGGTGACGGCCACGCCGGAGCACCGAATCCGCCGCATTATAGCCCGGGAAGGGATTCATCCGGATTACGCGAGAAAGCGGATCGAGGCCCAGCAGCCGGACGCCTTTTTTCAAAAACATTGCGACTATGTCTTGGAAAACAACGGCGCGGATGCGGCAGCGTTTCAAAAGGAATGCAAGGTATTCTTTCAAGCTCTGATCGCGTCAGGCCGCGCGGAATAAGAACCAGTACACGGTATGGCGGAAAAATCGCCGCTGATACGGCGTTTTCAGATGTGCTTGCTGGTTCAAAATCATCGGAGGAAGCTATGGATTATAAGGAAATGAAGGAGCGGCTGTTTTACGCCCAAAAGAGCGTATACGACCTGCTTTCGGATGAGGAAGCGGACGCCGTCGCCGCCTACGGAGAGGCCTATAAGGACTTTCTGGACCGCGCCAGGACAGAGCGGCTGGCCGTAAAGCGCGCGGTGGAACTGGCGGAGGCCCGGGGGTTTCGGGCCTATGAGGCCGATATGGACATAAAACCGGGTGATAAGCTTTATGTAAACAACCGAGGGAAGTCCATGATGCTGGCGGTTATTGGGACAAAGCCTTTGTCCGACGGGATCAACATAGCCGCCTCCCACATTGACGCGCCCAGGCTGGATTTAAAGCAACTCCCCCTTTATGAGGACGGAGAGATGGCCTATCTCAAAACCCACTACTATGGCGGGATCAAAAAATACCAGTGGGTGACGATTCCGCTGGCCCTCTATGGCATCGTTGTAAAAGCGGACGGGGAGGCGGTGGAGGTGGCTATCGGCGACCGGCCCGAGGATCCCCAATTCACCATAACGGATCTGCTGCCTCATTTGAGCGGTGATCAGAGCAAGAAAACGCTGTCCGAGGCCATTTCGGGGGAGAGCCTGAATATCCTGTTTGGCAGCTTGCCCCTGGGTGACGAGGAGGAGAAGGACCGGGTCAGGCTTGGGATGCTGTCCCTGCTGCATGAAAAATATGGGATTTGCGAGGCGGACTTCCTTTCCGCCGAGCTGGAGGCGGTTCCCGCCTTTGCAGTACGAGATATCGGTTTGGATCGCAGCTTCGTGGGCGGCTATGGGCAGGACGATCGCTCCTGCGCCTACGCGGGGCTGAAGGCCATTTTGGAGCTGAACACGCCGGAAAGAACGGCGGTTTGTATGCTGGCCGACAAGGAGGAAATCGGATCGGAAGGCGTTTCCGGTATGAAGTCCGGCGCGTTCGACCAATTTATCGGACGTCTTTGCAGAAGCCAGGGCGTGGCGCTTTTAGATTGCTTTGCCAATTCCTTTTGCCTGTCCACAGACGTGTGCAACGGCTTTGACCCGGGCTTCCCGGAAGTGTCCGAAAAGCGGAACAGCGCCCGGATGAATTATGGCATGGGGATCATGAAATATACCGGTGTGCGTGGGAAGTCCGGCTCCAGCGACGCCTCCGCCGAGGTCATCGGAAAGCTGCGGAAGCTGTTTGCCGAGAAAAACGTAATCTGGCAAATGACGGAGCTGGGCAAGGTGGATCAGGGCGGCGGCGGCACCGTGGCCTGGATCATGGCCGAGCGAAACATCGACACCATCGACGCGGGCGTCCCGGTGCTCTCCATGCACGCGCCCATGGAAATCTCCGCGAAGGCGGATCTGTATATGACCTATAAGGCCGTCAAGGCGGTTTTTGAAAACTATCGGTAAGACTATGATAAATTCCCTCTTGTTTGTGCAAACTAGCAAAAAAACAAGGGGGACATTTTTATGCATGACCGGGATGAGGCTTCCGAAAACAAAAGCGAGGATATCTACCAGCAGGAACAGATCACTGATATGGGCTCCGCAACCATGAAATCGAAAAAGGGCGCCATCCACTGCATTGCCATTGTTGGGCAGATTGAAGGACACCAGATTTTACCGGAAAATAGCAAGAGTACGAAATATGAGCATGTCATGCCCCAAATTGCGGCCATTGAGGAAAGCGACGAGATCGACGGCCTGTTGATTTTGCTGAATACGGTGGGTGGCGATATTGAGGCCGGGCTTGCCATTGCGGAGCTGATTGCCAGCATGAAAAAGCCCACGGCCTCCCTGATATTGGGCGGAGGCCATTCTATCGGCGTACCGCTGGCTGTGGCGGCGAAGCGTTCTATTATCGCACCGTCGGCAGCCATGACCATTCATCCCGTGCGGCTAACCGGTGTCGTCATTGGCGTGCCCCAAACCTATAATTATTTCAGCAAGATCCAGGATCGGATCGTCAGGTTTGTGACCGGAAATTCCAAGGTGCGGGAGGAAAAATTCCTGGAGCTGATGCTCAGCACTACCCAACTGGCGGCGGATGTGGGCACCGTCATCTACGGGAAGGAAGCGGTGGAGCTGGAGATTATCGACCAAGTGGGCGGCCTGTGCGACGCTTTGGACTATCTCCACGGGGAAATCGCTAAAACCCGGGCCGCTTCGGAGTAACGCGGTGACGCGGGAGAGGCGCCCTTAATAAAACTCCGTGCCGGATAATTTTTCAAGCCACATTTCCTTCAAAGCGCTTCCTTCCGCCATGAAGATCCTGGGCGGTTTCCAGCAGCAGCTTGTTGCTGCTCAGAGTTCTGATGACCTATACGCCGCCGGTCATTTCGTGTTCCAGATATTGCGCCTTTATTGCTTTTTTCGTTTCATTGCTTTTCAAGACAAGCCTCCCTTTCATAACCATATAGGGGGAGGATGCCACACGGCGAGCTTCGGGACAAGCGCGATGGATTGGCACATTCCCGCAAAACGAAAAATACTATGGATGGAGACCTTTGAAAAGGAGCCAATCCATGGACTTGAATGAATTTGCCCAGAGCCAGCCGGAGCTGTACCGGCAGATGAACGACCAAGTGAACCAATTTATTGACCGGTATATGATTACCGGCGAGGTTCCGCTGATGGAATGGGACGGCATGGTTGACCGACTCGTGCGGGAGCTTATGGAAGAGGAAGCCGCGCCTGCCCAGTCCCCGCTTCGATTTGGCAGAGACAGGAACAGGGATCGTTTTCGATTCCGGGATTTTGAGTTAAAGGATCTTATCCGGCTGCTGTTTCTGCGTGCACTTTTTGATCGGAGGCGTAGGTAATGAAAGCCGGGATTCCTCAAAGCGAGGAATCCCGGCTTCTATTTTGCCAGCTTATCAATGATCTGCATGATTTCCACAAGCTTTTCATGACCGTCTCCGGACGCAAGGGATTCCTCCACGCAGCTGCTCAGATGGGCTGTTAGTACCTCCCGGTTTATGGTTCGGAGGATCGCTTGCGCGGCCAGGAGCTGGTTGGAGATATCGATACAATACCGATCTTCCTCCACCATCTTCATCAGACCGTCCAGCTGGCCTCTGGCGGTCTTTAACAGCCTCGTAACCTTTTCCTTATCCGCTCTCATAGGTTAACCGAACAGGCCTTTCTTTTTCACGGCAATGGCCGTGACGGTGAAGCCGGCTTCCGCGATGGCGGCGCTCAGGCGCTCCTCCGAAATCTCCGCTTTTAAATCGACGACGGCCTGGCCTTTCTTTAGATCCACCTTGGCGGTGACGCCCTCTATGGCGTTCAGCGCCTTTTCAGCCGCCGCCTGACAGTGTCCGCAGTGCATACCTTGAATTTTAACAATTTTCCTCATTTTAGTCGCTCCTTCGATTTATTTTTTTGCGGGCCGGGGCTGAAAAAACCGCAGTCGCAGCGCGTTTGTCACAACGCAGACAGAGCTCAGGCTCATGGCGGCGGCGGCGAACATGGGGTTCAGCGCCCAGCCTGAAACGCCGTAAAACACGCCCGCCGCCAGGGGGATGCCCAAGGTGTTGTAGAAAAACGCCCAAAACAGGTTTTGCCGGATGTTTCGGAGCGTGGCCCGGCTCAGCTTTATGGCGGCGGCGGCATCGGACAGGTCGTTCTTCATCAAAATAATATCAGCCGACTCGATGGCGATATCCGTGCCGGCGCCGATGGCAATGCCGATGTCCGCCCGGACAAGGGCGGGGGCGTCGTTGATCCCGTCGCCGATCATGGCCACCTTTTTTCCCTGGCTTTGTAAGGCGGCAACTTCACGTTCCTTATCCTGGGGGAGCACCTCCGCCACCGCTCGGCCGATCTCAAGCTCCCTTCGGATCGCCTCCGCCGTTCGATGGTTGTCACCTGTCAGCATGACCACGTCGAGTCCCATTGCCTTTAGCTCTCCAATTGCGCCGCGGCTTGTGGGCTTTACGGTATCCGCCGCGGCAATGACACCCAGGAGCGTACGATCCTCTGAAAAATAGAGGGGGGTCTTGCCATGATCTGACAGTTCCTCGGACAGCCGTTCCATGGCGGAAATGTCAATTTGCAGGGACGCCATCAGCGCCCGGTTTCCCGCGGCGTATTGCTTTTCATCGATAGAACAGGTGACGCCCCGGCCCGGGATGGCCGCAAAATTCATGACAGCCCCCGGGGCGATGCCCGCTTCCGCCGCCTTTTCGGAAATCGCCTCGGACAGCGGATGCTCCGACGGAGCTTCAATGGAAACGGCAAGCCGCAAAAGCTTGTCTTTGTCGCATCCCGCCGCCGGAATTAGGTCCGTTACCCTGGGCTTTCCCTCGGTGATGGTGCCGGTCTTGTCCAGCACAACAGTATCCACAGTATGGGCGATCTCCAACGACTCTGCCGATTTGAACAGCACGCCGAGAGACGCGCCCTTTCCAGTACCTACCATGATCGCAACAGGCGTGGCCAGCCCGAGGGCGCAGGGACAGGAGATCACCAGAACGGAAATACCCGTTGAAAGGGCAAAGGAAAAGGAGCTGCCCAGGAGCAGCCAGACAATCGCGGCCAGCGCCGCGATGCCAATTACAACCGGGACAAAAACGCCGGAAACCTTGTCCGCCAGCTTGGCGATTGGCGCTTTAGAGGTGTTCGCCTCCTCCACCAGCCGGATGATCTGGGCCAGGGTCGTGTCTTCTCCCACCTTTTCGGCTCGAAAGGTAAAAGCGCCGGTTTTATTGATGGCAGCGCTCATTACCCGGTCTCCGGGCCGCTTTTCTACAGGAAGACTTTCGCCTGTCAGGGCGGACTGGTCAACGGAGGACGCGCCTTCCGTCACAATGCCGTCTACCGGGATGCTTTCCCCCGGGCGGATCAGGATCAGGTCGCCAACCACGATTTCCTCCACGGGAATTTCCCGCTCCTGCCCGTCTCGCAGGACGGCGGCGGTTTTCGGCGCTAAATCCATCAGCCTTGTAATGGCCTCGGAGGTTTTGCCCTTTGCCCGGGCTTCCAGGAATTTCCCAAGTGTTATCAGGGTTAAGATCATGGCCGCCGCTTCAAAATACAGATCCTGCCGGTACCGCTCCGCAAGCGCCATATCTTGAAAGCCGAGGCCGTATCCAATCTGGAAGATCGCGAAAATGCCATAGACAAGGGCGGCGGCGGAGCCGATTGCAATGAGGGAATCCATGTTGGGCGCCCTATGCCACAGCGCCTTGAAGCCGGTCTGATAATAGGCTCGATTGACATAGACGATGGGCAGCGTCAGGAGAAATTGGAGAAAGGCAAAGCCGGAAGCGCCTTCTGTGCCGTGAAGCGGGGCGGGAAGGGGTGCGCCCAGCATATGCCCCATGGAGATATACAACAGCGGGATCAGAAAGCAAAAGGAAACAACCAGCCGCCGCTTCATATCGCGCAGCTGCGCGTCCACAGGGCTTTCGGCCTGAGGCGGCGCGGCTTTGCCGGTTTTGTGAAACGGGGAAGCGCCGTATCCGGCGTCTTCTACGGCCCGAATAATCCGCTCCGGCTGGGTTTGCGCCGGGTCATATTCCACCGACATGCTGTTTGTCAAGAGATTTACCTGTACGGACAAAACCCCGTCCGCCTTTTGCACGGCTTTTTCGATTCTGGCGGAGCAGGCCGCGCAGGTCATGCCGGTTACCGCAAATTTTTGATTCATCGTCGTACCTCCCGTACCGCGTGTCCGATCACCCCACCCCGGGGGGGTATATGCTCAGTATAGACCAGTGAAGCCGGAAAGTCAAGCAAATTTAAATATTGGTTATGCTTCCACAAATTATTAGGACTATTCCATCATTCTCCGGCAAAGATAGTATTGTAATAAAACCAAAAAAGAAGCTATTTTTGGAATAGCAATATTAGGAGAAAAGTCGATGAAAAAACGAATTATTTCCAGCGCGCTGGCGCTGATGTTTCTGCTCCAAACGGCTGCGCTGGCCGCCGTTACGGTATCGGACGTCGCCTTTAGCGGCAACTACGGCGAACGGGTACAGCTGAGATGGAGCGCTTTTGAGGCTGTGTTTGCAGCCACCGATGGCGAGACATTGGAAGGCGTGGAATTTATCACCCTGCCGGACACAAAAGAAGGCATGCTCCAGTCCTTTAACGGAAACGACTATACGGATGTTACCGCGACGGGTGTGATTTACGATTCAACCACGCTGGACGCCATTTCATTTTTACCTGCGGACAACTTCAGCGGGGACGCCACCTTCACCTGGCAGGACAACTACACGAATACAACGGATGAAAAAACCGTAACCATTACGATTGCGGCGAAGACGGTCACGGCGCCGGTTGCCAAGGACGCCACACTAACCATTGAAAAAAACAATCTCGGCACCGGAACGTTGACCGCCACAGACGCGGAGAACCGGACGCTGACCTATGCCATCGTGTCTGATCCAACCAACGGGGCAGTAAACCTGGAGGCAAGCAACGGTGCGTTCACCTATACGCCAAACGCGGATTATGTGGGTGTGGATACCTTTACTTTCCAGGCCTCGGCGGATACGGTTGTATCCAACACGGCTACCGTGACCGTTACCATAACGGCGGCCCCGGACGAGATTGTGCCGATGGCTTATGCGGATATGACCACGCACTGGGCGGCCACGTCGGCCGGAAGTCTGGGCACGCTGGGCATCGTGAAGGGCGAACAAATCGGCGATCATTCCTATTTTCGCCCTGACAGGGCGATGACCCGCGGCGAGTTCATCATGTGGATCTGCGAGATGATGGGAATTAAACCGACCGACAATAAGACGACAAAGTTTATTGATGACGTTCCGTATTGGCTTGGCGGCTATGTCAACGCCGCTGAAAGCGAGGGCTTTGTAAAAGGCTATCCCGTTGGAGACGCAACCTACGAGCTGCGTGCGGAAGAGACGTTGACCCGGATTGAGGCGATCCGGATGCTTGCGGTGGCGATGGAGCTGGGTACGACAAGCGCAAAAACGCCGGAATTTGTGGACCTGGATCTGGTGCCCGGCTGGGGTCTTTCCGAACTGATTAGTATGAAGCATTATGGGATCATTCAGGGCGATAACGGTTATATCAAGCCTCTGGCGAAGATGACCCGCGCGGAAGCCGCTCAGATGCTGTTTATGTCCTATAAGCATCTGGAAAGCCAAGGGACCGTATCTGCACAATAAGGCAAAAATTCTATGACCACCGCGATTGTAATCGCGGTGGTCATAGGTGTTTATTGCTCGAGCCGTTCCGCCGTCTGAAGCAGGGCCTCCAAGCGGCTCGTAGTATTCGGAAGCAGCGCCCCTTCAAAGGAGGCGATCGCACCCGCGTCGCAAAGCGCGGCAAGGCTGGGATCAAGGGGTATCCGGTCGGTCACTTCAATGCCGAATTCCCTCGCCGTTTCCTGCACCCGGCTTTCGCCAAAGAGCTGCAATTCCTTGCCGCAGTCGGGACAGCGGGCAAAGCTCATGTTTTCCGCCAGGGAAAGGACCGGGATGTCCATCATCCTAACCATATTCACCGCCTTTGACACGATCATGGAGACAAGGGACTGGGGGGAAGTGACAATGACGAGTCCGTCCACCGGAAGCGTTTGGAAAATGGTCAGGGACACGTCGCCGGTGCCGGGTGGCATATCGACCAGCATATAGTCCACGTCGCCCCAGATCACGTCCGTCCAGAACTGGGTCACCAAACCGGCGATCACAGGGCCGCGCCATATAACAGGGTCGGTTTCATTTGGCAATAGCAGGTTTACGGACATGACCGGCACCCCCGCCCCGCTTTCCACCGGGAACAGGCCCCGTTCACAGGAAGCGGCCTTGGCATGAATGCCGAAGGCCTTGGGGACGGAGGGGCCGGTGATATCCGCATCCAGGATCGCGGTTTTATAGCCCAGCCGCCGCAGATTGACGGCCAGCAGAGAGGTGACAAGGGTCTTGCCCACGCCGCCCTTTCCGCTGACGACGCCGATGACCTTTTTGATGTGACTGCCCGCGTGAGGCGCTTTTTTGAGATCCGCCCGTTCGGTGCAATCCTGGGCACAGCCTCCGCAGTCGTGATTACATGCATCGCTCATTATTGATTGTGTTGTCCTTTCTGAAATGAATTTATCGTCTCGAATATACATGCCGGACAGGCATAGATTACAGGTACAGAACGGACACCGTCTCGGCCCGGGGCATGAGATTCCAGGACCGGAAAAAGCCGTCCTCATAGCCTGAAAGGGGTCTGCGGCCAATAATCGAAAATATGGCCGTCTGGGCCGGTTTTTGCGGCATGAAAGCACACGTTTCTTTCGTTTTTAGAGACATGCTTGAAATACTATCATATTAAATACGCAATGGCAACATTTTTTCACAAAAAGCAGGCGGGGCCTCTGCCTGCTTGATATGCGCGCCTTGCAGCAGACGGAATACCGCGCGCTGCTGCAAATAGCGGATTCATATTACAAACGAAGATGGACACCCTCCAGCATCCATCTTCGTCACATTTTTTTCTTTTCAATCAGGTCTGCTTGACAGGAGGCGGTTCGGAATGCGGAAGGCCCGCTTGTTTTTTAAGGCCCGATTACTTCCCCAGTTTTCTTGCCAATTGGTCGGGATTTACGGCATAGTCCAGTGCGGTATCCGCTGAAATAACGCCGTTTTGATACAGATGATAAATTGAGGCATCCATACTGATCATGCCCTCCTGGGAGGAGGTTTGGAGCACACTGTCGATCTGGTGAATCTTCGATTCGCGGATCATATTGCGGATTGCGCTGTTTAAGTGCATGACCTCAAATACGGGCAAAAGCCCGTCCTCCTTGCTTGGGATCAGCCGCTGGGATATGACGGTTTGCAGCAGCATGGAAAGCTGCACCTTGACCTGCTGCTGCTGTGCGGGCGGGAACACGTCGATGATCCGGTCGATGGTGTTGACGGCGCCCACGGTGTGCAGGGTGGAGATGACCAGATGTCCGGTTTCCGCGGCGGTCATTGCCGCGCCGATTGTTTCGTGATCCCTCATTTCGCCCAGCAGGATGATATCCGGCGCCTGCCGCAGGCAGGCCCGCAGGGCGGTAATATAGGAGACGGTGTCGGTGGCTATTTCGCGCTGGCTGACAATACTCTTGTTATCCCGGTGCAAAAATTCGATGGGGTCCTCAAGGGTAATGATGTGGCAGCTCCGGGTCTTGTTGATATAATCGATTGCGCAGGCCAACGTGGTTGATTTTCCGCTGCCCGCAGGTCCGGTCACAAGCACAAGACCGCGGCTTTTTTGGGAAATCCCTGTGATGATGTTCTCCGGCAGCATAAACTGCTTGTAATCGGGGATTCCAAACAGGACGACGCGAATAATTGCCGCCATTGTCCCACGCTGCCGGTAAGCACTGACCCGGAAACGGGCAAGCTTCGGAACGGAAACCGGAAAATCATCGTCGCCTGTTTCTAAATAGCGATCCATAGGCCTGCCGGCCATTTCATACAGGCTGCTCACCAGCTTGGCCGCTTCCTCCTGATTGACGGTCTCCGCGCCCTGGGGCGTTGTCACGCCTTCCTGCTTGAATAGGACGGGACGCCCCGCTCCGATAAAGATGTCCGAGGTGCCGGATTCCACTGCCCGGCGCAGCCATTCCTGAATATCTGCCATTATATGCGTTTCCTTTCAATTCCAAAGGAGTGGTATTAGACCCTGTACGGCGGAAAAATGGCCTTCACAACAGCGTTTCGTTCTATGAATACAGGTTCTTAGTCCTCCCAGTTTCTAACGACGCCGTCCCAGACTTTCAGGCTTTCATCCGGCGTCCATTCCTCCGTGTCAAACAGCTGCCAATACACGATGTCATAACGATCCTGGTAGAGCGCGACCTGAACAAAAAGCGCCTTTCCATCCGAGGCGGGGCAGGTGTATGCGACATAATCCGTTTGCCCGTCTCCGTCCACCGTAATGTCCACGCCCAGAATTGAAGCCGGAATTTCATCCAAGGCGAGCAGCTGAGACAAAACACGCTCCGCCAGGGTATCCGCCTGGTAATAGCCTGTTACGGTCTGCACTTGCCGCTCCGTGAGGGCCTGATTGGCGTTGGCGGTGGTCAGAGAGATCAGCGAAAAAATTGTCAGGCATAATACGGCAAAAACCAAAATGATGGACGCGCTGCCCGTCCCCATTCCGCTCTTGTTCATCCGGCATCCCTCCTTGCAGTGACCTGGAATGAGATCAGTGCCTCGCCGGTCAGCCTTTGTACGGAAAGCTGGCTGCGTATTAGGGCCGGATCGGGATTTTCCGACTCCGGCTCGGAAAGGGTCATGACGTAGACCGCCGTATCCGCCTGGCAGGGGCTCCACACAGCGTCATAGTAAACCGACACGGCACCGTCCAGCGCGATGCCTTCCAGCAAGGCGGCGGTATCCTCCGCCGCGCCCCCGGCCGCCTTATAGCACTCCGCGCCGTTTTCCGCTGCCAAAAGCGCGTAGTTGGTATCGCGGCTTTCGCTGGTCATGGTATAGGAAGCGAAGAAAATCTTTACGCAGACCGCCGCGCATATGGTAAATATCAATATAACGATCAGTTGCTCCATTAAAAAAAGCATGGACTTTGATCTGGAATGCGTATCCATATGTAAGTGCCTTTCCCGATGTTATGATTTTGGGGTGCCCTTTACAAAAAAATCAGGCGATGAGGGGGATATCAGCCGCACTCCGCGGCGTCAGGATCAGGCTCATCTCCCGGCCGCTTTCGGCGCAGACCGCTTTGACCGACCCGTTTTCCAGCGCCTCGAAGGAGAGCGCGTCAATTTCGGTGACCTGCATACCGGAATCCAGGTCAAACTCCAGCCCGCTTTCATAGAACAGCTCATAGACCCAGCCGTTATGCTGATAGATCAGGGTTTTGTACAGCACCCCGTCGTATTCCTCCTCAAGGCAGAGGGCGGACGCGCCGTTGAATTCCGACACAAAGACACTGCCCGACTTGTCTCCGGTTTTGACCTTTGACCAAAGATAGGAAAGGCAGGTGCGCTGTGCATACCCGTCCTGGGCCTGATCCGATATTGTTTTATAAATCCCGCCGCCCAGCATCAGAACCAGAAGCACCGAGGCGGCAAAAACGCAGAAAATGATCAATACAAAGACCGTATCCATCCGTCTGCCGGAAGCGTTTTTCCTCATAAGATAACCGATTTCCTTTCCCGTGCCGAAAATCCCGAAATGCCGGGCTACCAGTTTACTTCGAATACCGAAATGTCCGGCATGATATTGCTGGCGAACACCAGGTAGTCAACATAATACTTTGTTCGGTCAATATGCACGCCGTAATGCGTTTCGATATATTCCAAGCTTTCAGGATAGCTGCCTTCTACGGCATAGCAGGTAACCACCGCGCGGCGGATGCCATCCTCCAGGATGCGGCGGCTTTCGGCGCTGTTGGACTGCTCCGTCGTATGGAGGCCGTAAACGATGATGCCGATTACGGCGGCCGTAAAGAGGACAGGCCCAAGGCAGGCGCGTATCAAAGAGCGGACATTTTTTTGAAAAACTTCCTTTTTCATGGGCGGCTACCCGATGGAGGTCATGATCCCCATCAGGGGAAGCATGACGGAAAGGAGAATCACGCCGACCATGACCGACGCGATGATTACCAGGGTCGGCTCAATCCGCCCGACAAGGCGGTCGATTTCCTCCTGTACGTCGCGGTCACTCCGCGCGGCAATATCCGCCATGGCGGTGTCTCCCGCGCCGCTTCGGCTGCCGAGGGACAGCATCCGGCCGTTTCGAGGGGTCAAAATACCGGCTTGCAGCAGCGCATCCGGCAGGGGCGCGCCGCCTGACAGCAGCGAGGCGCATTGCGCATGCCGCGCTTCTACGGCCTTTGAGCCGCCGCTGAGCGCCGACGCCATCTTCACAGCTTCCAGGGTGTCGATCCCGCTGGCCATGGCCATAGCCATGGCGGAGGTGAAACGAGAGGACGCGATTTTGCCCATAAGCCCCTTGTCGCCCCATATGTTTTTGAAGAAAGCGCCGATCCCGCGCCGCAGGCCGGGGAGCAGCCATGCGATCAGTGCCAGAAACAGAATCACGCCGAATAGGAAGACAATCACAGTGGAGGCGCCCTCCAGCCAGCCGCCGAAGCGCATCAGGGATAAGGCCAGGGGCGACATCTGGGCGCCCAAGCTGTTAAAAACATCGTTAAAGATTGGAAGGACCTTTACCACCAGGATTACCACGACGGCGATCATCAGGATAAGTAGAATCAAGGGATATAGAACCGCGTTCCGGATCGATGTCGACAGTCTGTCCTGGCGGTCGTAATGCGCCGACAGGGCGGTTAGCGTCTCCACTGTGCGGCCGGTTTTTTCTCCGATTTCTATTGTGGACACCATGAAGCGGGGGAAAAGGCCCGCCGCCCGCAGGGCAACCGAAAGGGGCTCGCCCTTTTCAACCGTCGCCAGCAGGCTTTGCATGAGAGCGGCCGCGTCCTTGTCCGTTTCGTCGTCCAGCATCATATGGATGCCGTCTTCAATGGTAACTCCGGCCTGCAGCAACATGGAAAACTCTCGGCAGAGTGTGGAAAGGTACGAGTTCGTAAGACTTTTCAAATAATCACCCCTTGAAAAATATGCGCTTCCCGGAAAATGGTGGCACGACCCAAACACGGCATTGGGCATGCCGCCACCTCCGCAATTTTCTGCTTGACCTGTTCGAAAACCTGCGCGTGGCATCCGGCCGGTCTTTTTTTACCAGTCCGCGCCGTCAGAACCCGGCAATACCCAAAGTATTACCGGAACCTGTCGTCATGGGAAAAGCCTCGGTCAGTCGGCCACGGCAGGTTCTCGGGCAGGTCAAGTACACAACGCTAATAAACGTACTTTGGCGTGTAGTTGCTTCCGTCGCCAATGTATTGCATAACCTCGCTGCTTTGCCCGCCGCTTGCGGCAAAGGTCGGATCCATCATGTTCCATTTTTCGCCGTCAAAGTAAATAATGGCGTCAACCCACCCGGTTTCATCCGAATAGGTGTTGATCCAGGCGTGGTAAGCCGTGCCCGCATAGCCAACTACAAGCTTTGTCGGAATGCCCTGACTGCGGAGCATTGCGGTCGTGACAGCCGCGTAATCGAAGCAGATCCCCTTGCCGGAGGCCAGAACCGCGTCCACATCGGGCAGGTATCCGCTTTCCACGGTGGCAGCCAGATTGCTGTCGTAGGTAAGATTCGAAACCACATACTCATAAATGGCGCTGATCTTTGTGAGCAGGTCGTCACTCCCGCCGACAAGCTCTGCGGCCTTTTTGACGACTGCGCTGTCCTTGCTGTAGTTGACATACTGGTTCGGACAGAGGAACGGCGCGAACTCACTGCTCAAAACGACGTCCGCCGTGGCGGACTGGGCGGTTGAGTACTGGGTATCGGAGGTGTTTTCATAAACGCCGATCTGGTACTGGCCGTTCCCGTCGGTCAGAGGAAACACCTCGTAATTGCCGCCCGAATTTAGATTGTAAGTGTAAGAAGCGCCACTGGGCCCCTTGATAATGACCTTGATTTTTTTGTCCGTGCTTCCCAGATATCGAATCATGACATATCCATCACCGGTGTTGGACATGTCGATTTCTGCCTTGGCGTTTGTCTGGGCATTGATTCCCGGCGCAGCAGGCACGGGAATTGAAAACGGCGTGACGCTGTTGCTTGCTACGCTATAGATGATGCCCGCGCCCGCGCCGAGAATCAATATCACAAGAATACACGCAAGAATTGTTTTACGGTTTCCTTTCATAACAATACCTCCAATTTTATGCGCCGAATCCGGCGATTCAGCCGCGCAAACGAACCATCTTTACTTTTACATTATACTACATTCAAATGAAAAAGTGAATAGTAAAAGAAAAAGAAATCGGATCGTTTATTCTGGACAGGGAGAACTAGCCAGAGCGCATTAGACGGCGCAAGCAATCTCGCGATCCTTGACACAGGCAAGGGGTATTTCTCAATTAAGCGCCAAAAGCGAGCGGCCGCGCGTAAGTTGATCGCTCTTTTTGAGGCGTCCATAATTTTTAATGGAACCGATTGCTTTATACTATTTCAGATTTTCGCCGGGATTTTGGGCTTTGGAGGCTGCTTCCGCAGTGCCCGTTGCCTCTTTATAGAGTCGTTGGATAATCGCCCAGGCGCCGATTGCGGCAAACAGAAGCGGTATAATGGCGTCGGAGAGCAGTTCTCCCAGAAAATCGAAATAGGGCAGCGCGGACCATAAGATCGATATCGCACTGCCGACCGAGAACCCATAATCTATGACGCCCTCCGCGGCATAAGACGCAAGCACACCAAAAAATGTGCCGAGAATGACCATTATAGAAATGATCACCGGCATCCCTTTGCGAATGGGGCCGCCCAGGAGTTTATACCCCTTGGCGGAAAAATAGGCGATGGCGAACCCGCTGAGCGACGCCACATAGCCGACCCGGCTGAACATGACGAGTACGGCAGACCCCAGCAAAGCGCCCAGCAGCGCGCCGATGCTGCCCGTTATGTAGCTGCCGCGTGAATCGGGCGCCTGCTCCTGTATGCGCACGCCGGACAAATCGGGCGCCCGCCCCTTTACTTCCCATGGATCAACTTTACTCATATAAATGCTTCCTTCCTTTCGATAGGGTTCATTTTCCCTATGGACTCCATTATAACGGTTTGCATATCGTTTTTCAAATTCCTGCTTCCGCTATGAAGAAAATGATTGTACTGCACAGAGTACATAGTCAGGCGTTCTTTTTGCCTTTCAATGCAATGAACGCGTACGAAGCAATTGCTGCGCCTGCAAGCGGGGCAAGAATAAATACCCACACGTCTGAAAGAGATTGACCGCCGGCCAGAAGAGCGGGGCCGAGGCTGCGGGCGGGATTAACGGATGTACCGGTCAGAGGAATTCCCACGATGTGCACAAAGGCGAGTGCCAAGCCTATTACTATACCGGAAACTTCACCCTTGCTTTCGTCGGACGTTACGCCTAAAATCGTAAAAATGAAAATAAATGTCAAAATGATTTCAATAATGATTGCGCCGCCGATACCTCCCGCATTCGCAACACCGTTCGAGCCGAGCGCACCCGTAAGGTCGGCAACCCCAAAGCCTGTCATAAGCTTTAGCAGAGCCGCACCGGCAATTGCACCGATAACTTGCGAAATAACGTATCCGATAAAATTGCTCGTGCTCAGTTTTTTGCTAATCAGCATGGCTAGCGACACGGCAGGATTAATATGACAGCCCGAAATATTGCCGATTACATAGGCCATCGCCACGATGGACAGGCCGAACGCCAAAGCGACAGCCAAATGGCCGCCCGCGGCGTCACATCCCAAAAGCATGGCGCTTCCGCATCCCATAAATACCAAAACCATTGTTCCGATGAATTCCGCAACATACTTTTTTACATTGTCCATTTGCCACATCTCCTTCAGTTTTAATAAATATGCATCTTAACGCTGAATCCTGCGCAGTATCTTCAATTTCTGCACCGCATCCTCCAAGCCTTTATGTTTTCTTAAACCCGTCCTTCAGCGCCACGGAGCGGTTAAACACCAGCGCCTCCGGGGTGGAGTCCTGATTATCCACGCAGAAATAGCCCAGGCGCAAAAACTGGAAGCTTTTTGGCGCGGTGACGTTTGCCAGACCCTGCTCTACCTTGCAGTTCCGGAGGATTTCCAGGGAATTCGGGTTCAAGCAGGCCATGAAATCCTTGTCCGCCGCGTCCGGATCCGGATCGGAAAACAGGTTGTCATAAAGGCGCACCTCGGCGTCCACGGCGGAAGACGCGTCCACCCAATGGATGGTGCCCCGCACCTTCCGGCCGTCCGGCGTGTTGCCGCCCCGGGTTTCCGGGTCGTATTCCGCGAAAACACGGGTCACATGCCCGTTTTCGTCCTTCTCGCAGCCGGTACAGCGGATGATATAGGCGGATTTGAGCCGCACCTCGTTGCCTGGGTACAGCCGGTTGTATTTTTTAAAGGGTTCCTCCATAAAATCGTCGGCCTCGACCCAAAGCTCCCTGGTGAACCGGACATGCCGAGTACCGTCCTCCGGGCGCTCCGGATTGTTTTCTACCTCGAATTCCTCCGCCTGTCCGTCGGGATAATTAGTGATGACAAGGCGCAGAGGGCGCAAAACGGCCATGACCCGCCGGGCCGTGGCGTTCAAATCCTCCCGGAGGCAGTACTCCAGAAAGCCGAATTCCACAATACTGGCGGCCTTCGATATGCCGATGCGCTGGCAAAAATTTAATATGGACTGGGGTGTATAGCCCCTTCTCCGCAGGGCGGCCAGCGTAGGCATACGGGGATCGTCCCAGCCGGAAACAATCCCTTTTTCCACCAGGAGACGCAGCTTTCGCTTGCTTAATACCGTATAGTTTATATACAGCCGGGCAAACTCAATCTGACGGGGCCTTACCCCCGCCACGTCGCAGTTTTCTACCACCCAGTCATACAGGGGCCTGTGATCCTCATATTCCAGAGAGCACAGGGAGTGGGTGATCCCCTCCAGGGCGTCCTGCAAGGGGTGGGCGAAGTCGTACATGGGATAGATGCACCAGGCGGTTCCGGTTCTGTGGTGGGCGGCGTCCAGAATGCGGTAAAGCACCGGATCCCGCATGTTGAAGTTACCGGAGGCCAGGTCGATTTTGGCACGGAGCGTCATAGCCCCGGCGGGGAATTCCCCTGCCCGCATCCGGGCAAATAGGTCAAGGCTTTCTTCTGTGGGCCTGTCCCGGTAAGGGCTGGTTGCCGGGGTACCCACATCGCCGCGGTGGGTGCGAAATTCCTCTGGGGACAGGGAGCAGACGTAGGCTAGCCCCTTTTCAATCAAACCCAATGCCAGTTGATACTGTTCCTCGAAATAATCGGAGCCGTGATAGAACCGGTCGCCCCAGTCGAAGCCCAGCCAGTGGATGTCCGCCTTGATAGCGTCCACATATTCCGTATCCTCCCGGACGGGATTCGTATCGTCCATCCGCAGGTTGCACAGGCCTCCATATTTTTCGGCGGTGCCAAAGTTGATGACAAGGGCCTTGCAATGGCCGATATGGAGGTAGCCGTTTGGCTCGGGCGGGAACCGGGTATGGACGGTTTGCCCGGCAAACCGTCCGTCGGCCGCGATGTCTTCGTCAATAAACGCGTGGATAAAATTTGTGGATGCTTCACTCAATTCCTGGTCACTCCCTATGTTATATCATAAATCAAGAAGGCGCTCATAATAGCACTTTTGTGATAACGCTAATGATATAATACCCCCAGATCGCAAAAAAATCAATGATATTTACATTTTATCCACGATTCGGTATAATAGGGAAAAGGAAGGGAACGGATAAATGGATGAACAGGTGGAAATTTTAATCATTGGCGGAGGACCTGCCGGGCTTTCCGCTGCGCTGAACGCTCGGGCTCGCGGGAAAAGCTTGCTGGTATTATCCGCAAATGCTCAGGAGAGCGGGCTGTACAAGGCGGAGCGGCTGGACAATTATCTGGGGGTTCCCGCCGTTACCGGCGCGGAGTTTATTGCCCGGTGCCGCGCCCAGGCCGAGGAGATGGGGATTCCGGTCAAGGAAGGTAAGGTGCTTAGTGTGATGCCCATGGGCGGCGGCTTTGGCGTCAGCTTCGGGCCGGAGGTCTTTTCGGCAAAAACGGTGATTCTTGCCTGTGGGATCGTTTCAAAGGCCGCCTATCCCGGGGAGGAAGCCCTTTTGGGCCGGGGCGTCAGCTATTGCGCCACCTGCGATGGGATGCTCTATCGAAAAAAACGGGTGATTGTGATCGCAAAAAGCGGACATGCCGTGGAGGAGGCCAATTTTTTAAATGAAATCGGCTGCAACGTAACGGTGATCAGCGACGGGCGAGATTTGACCGGCCTTTCGGACTGTCTCCAGATTATCGGCGGACGGGCGCTTGAAATCCTGGGGACGGACCGGGTGGAGAGCGTAGTCGTGGACGGGATGGTGCTGCCATGTGACGGAGTGTTTATCCTGCGGAATACAGTTTCCATGCAAACGCTGATCAAGGGGTTGGAGCTGCAAGACGGGCATATTAAGACCGGCGCGGGGATGGCGACCAATATCCCCGGCGTTTTCGCCGCGGGAGACTGTGCGGGCCGCCCGTATCAGGTGGCAAAAGCGGTCGGCGAGGGCCAGGTCGCGGCCCTTGCCGCCGCGGCGTATCTGGACGGGAAAATAGCGTGATCGGACGTCGCGCAATGGATTTGAATAAGCGAAAAGAAAAAGGAGAAAAGAATATGGCTGTTAAGCATTTAACACAGGAGGATTTTGACGGCGCGATTCAAAACGGCATAACGCTGGTGGATTTTTGGGCTTCCTGGTGCGGGCCCTGCCGCATGCTGGCTCCGGTTATCGACGCGCTGGCGGAAAAATATGAGGGAACCGTTACGGTGGGCAAGGTGAACGTAGACGAAGAGCAGGCATTAGCCGCCCGCTACGGTGTTATGACGATTCCCACAGTCATTTTATTTCGGGACGGCGCGGAGCTTGAAAAGCGGGTCGGCGCGTACCCCATGGAGGAGTACGAAAAAATGCTGGGATAGGGACAAAGCCCCGGCGGAGCCGCAAAAGCGCCGCCGGGGCCTTGTTGTCCTGTTTTTGAAAAAGAAACACATTTTGACACAGCGCGAAGCGCGGCGCGCTCGCGCCCCGTGTGTCTGCGTTTGGGGGACGATTATGCTGGAAAAAAATCAGCTGCATATGGTTACGATACAGGGTTATTCAAGCGAGGGGGCGGGTGTGGCCCGTGTAGGCGGGCAGGTTGTGTTTATAAGGGGTGCTTTGGACGGGGAGGCTTGCCGGATTAAAATCCTGAAGGCCGGGAAGACGGCGGCCTTTGGAAAGGTGGAGGCCGTTTTGGAGGCCTCTTCTCATCGGGTTACGCCGGCATGTCCGGTCTTTCAAAAATGCGGCGGCTGTGACCTGCTGCATATGGATTACACGGAGGAGCTGGCGATGAAACGCCGCCGCGTACAGGACGCGGTGGCCAGAATCGGCGGTCTTGACATTAAAGTGGGGGAGATTCTGGGCGCGGAGAATATTCATAGCTACCGCAATAAGGCCATCTACGCGGTGGGGGTGGAAAATGGTCGGCCGGTCATTGGATTTTACCGGACCCGCAGCCATCAGATCGTCCCGGCCGCATCCTGCGCCATACAGAGTCCGGCGGGAGAGAAGGCTGCCGGGGCCTTACTTACCTGGATGAACGCGTGTCAGGTATCCCCGTATCATGAAGCAGATGGAACGGGGCTGATCCGTCGGCTATTTGTCCGGCACGGGTTTGAGACGGGACAGACCGGCATATGTATTGTGGCGGCGGGAAGCAGACTTCCGAAGCAGACGGAGCTGGTCGCGGCCCTGCGGGAGGCTGATCCCACGATTACAAGCATTGTGCTGAATGTGAACAAAAACCGGGGGAATACCGTCCTCCAGGGCGATTTTCATACCCTTTGGGGCGAAGCCTATGTGGAGGATATTCTGTGCGGCCTCCGGTTCCGGCTGTCGCCGAAATCATTTTATCAGGTCAACCGAGCACAGGCGGAGCGGCTCTATGAAAAGGTGATGGAATATGCGGATCTGACCGGGAAGGAAACTGTTTTAGATCTCTATTGCGGTACGGGAACCATCACCCTGTGCCTGGCCCGGCGGGCCGGGCTCGCCATAGGCGCCGAAATATCCAAGGAGGCCATTGAGGACGCAAAGGAAAACGCCGCCTGGAATCAAATTGAAAATGTCAGGTTCCTATGCGCGGACGCCGGAGAGGCGGCAAAGAAGCTGGATGAGGAGGGACTGCGCCCCCGGGTGGTGGTGGTTGACCCGCCGCGCAAGGGCCTGGACGCGCCGGTAGTGGAGACAATCGCGGGGATGGAGCCGGACAGGCTCGTCTACGTTTCCTGCGACCCGGCGACCCTGGCGCGGGATTTGAAGCGATTCACAGAGATGGGCTATGCGCCGGAACGGGTCACGCCTGTGGACATGTTTCCCCGATGCGCACATGTGGAAACGGTCGTATTGCTACAAAGGCAAGCACATAAGGCCGTCTTGTGATTTTCGTGCGCTCCAGTGTTTTGGGTAAGCCTGCCGAGCGAACCGCTCCAGCT